>Ga0316222_1000465_pt1 | contig 62741 bp, 63 predicted proteins | sample TBH18011metaG_FD_206008 | JGI IMG/M metagenome (GOLD analysis project Ga0316222, IMG submission 206008) | Freshwater microbial communities from Trout Bog Lake, Wisconsin, USA - TBH18011 | ecosystem: Environmental > Aquatic > Freshwater > Lake > Hypolimnion/Profundal zone | place: USA: Wisconsin... | reverse complement strand
CTCAACGGCCTCTGTCGCGGGATGAGTCGACTTGAAATCATCCCGCTCTAGAGCCGGATGCTTCTCGGTCGAATCGCGCAGGCGATTCGACCGAGAAGCTGAATCCGTCTCTCATCAATACAGTGGGGGCATCAATACAGTGGGGGATTTCACCTAGGCGCTAGGTGAGGCGCCCAATTGACGGGGCATTGGCGGCGTTCGATCATCCAACCACATCAGGACCGCGCCTTCGGGCCGCCTCGGTCAGGGAGAACGACGATGGAAGAGGGTGACGTCATCGCGGTGGCAACACGGGAGCGGCCGGTTCCGGTCGCGCCGGGTTCTTGATCGCCATGAGCAAGACCGTCCTCGACCAGATTCTCGACCTGGAATGGGAGATGTTCTCCCAGGTCAAAAGCCGCAGCCCGGTCAAATGTCAGCGGTCCCCGGACGCCTTCCGCTCCATTCGCGGCAGCCTGTTCGCCACCTGGACCCTGGCCATGCTGACCTCCTATCTCGGCGATCTGGTGGCGGCGCGGGAGCTGGGGCGCAATCTGCTGACCGAGAAATATGCCCGCATGGATGGCTTGATCGAGCCGCTGACCACCAACCCGCTGATCGAGGTGGTGGTCGATCTGGAGACCGAGTGGCAGCGGGACCTGAACCAACGCTATCCCGCCCTTTACCAGCTGTGCTGCCGCCACACCGACCTGCCCGGGAACGGCTCCGACTTCGCGGTCTACCTGCACTGCGAGCTGGAGACCTATGGCGTCGATACCCTCGACCTCTATTACGGCAACATCAAGTCGGCCATGGCCGACGGACGCAATCTCGCCACCGAGGCCCTCCGGCATCTGGCGCGGGCCGCCGGTTACAGCGACCTCGATCAGGCCGAGGCCGTCCTGGCGCAAAAAATGGGACGCCGATGACCATCACCGTGACCCTGAACCTGCTTGGCGTCCGTCCCTTCCAGTTGCTGGAGGAGACCATGACCTTCGACGCGGCGACGCTGCCGACCCTGAGCCAGGTCATCGATCGGGTCGACCAGCGCAATCCCGGCTTTCGCGCGGCGATGCTCGACGACGGCGGCCGGTTGTCGCGTCAGTTCGCCTTTCTCATCAACGGGATGAACGCCGACTATTCCGGCGGCATCACCGCCCCGCTGGCCGCCGAGGACGTGATCAACGTCATCCCGGCCATCGCCGGCGGATAGGGAGAACCCCAGATGATCGTCGACAGGCCCGGTTCGCACTTCGTGTTCGTGGTTCCCGCCGCCCACGTCCATGAACGCTACAACTATATCAATCATAACGGCCAACCGCTGACCAACCGCCAATATCTCGATTGCTGGGGCAAATGGCTGGTGTTCGGCCAGCGCGAGGAGCTGGATCTGCTGGCGGCGCAGCTCGATCCCCATGTGGAGGCCCGCCGGGTTCCTGCCGCCAAACTCGACCGCAAGCGTATCGACGAGTTCGGCCTGGACCGCTGCGTCATGTGCATCTATTGCCATGTGGAGGAGCGCGAGGCGGTCTGGGAGATTCTGGCCGGCCTGGGCGTCCGGGACAAGGCCTGGATGTTCGAGCGCGAAACCATGGAGAAGTGGCTGCCCGGCGGAGTCAACCTGGAAAAGTGGATCGCCGGGCAGAAACTGGACGCCAAGAAGGCCGAGGACCTCCGGACCGCCGCCGCCACCCGCTTCAAGCAATGGTTCTTCGACGAAGACGCCATCTTCACCGGCATCGAGCAATAGACCGCCGCCATGTCCAAAGACGACGCCTCCGTCCAGGCCATGGCGCGCTACCGCGACTGCGTGCGCGCCGGCCGCTACATGATGTCCGAACATGTGGTCCGCAGCCTGATGGCCGGCATGGTCACGGTGGCGGATGTGGAGACGGCGGTCGCGGGCGGCACCGTCATCGAGGTTCACGATCATGCCAAACGCGGCACCGCCCTGCTCGTCGCCGCCCTCAGCCGGGGCCGGCCGGTTCATGTCATGTGCGGCGACGGCGCCAATGGCTGGATGGTGGTGCTGTTCGCCTATGTTCCGGCCCCGCCGATCTGGGCGACACCGGGACGGCGCCACCCGAGAGGAGCACTGGAGATGAACGGTAAATTCACCACCTGCTATTTCTGCGGCGGCGAGATCAAGACCGTGACGGTCGGCAATTTCGACTACCGCAAGGACGGCAAGCTCTACGTCATCAAGCGGGTTCCCGCCGGGTTATGCCTGGATTGCGGCGAAAAATACATCGAGCCGGGAGTAGGACACCGCATGGACACGATGATCGAGAACAAGGAGTTCACCGCCAAGGAACAGGTGAACGTCATGGAATTCCAGCCCCCGTCACCCTGACCTTGAAGGATCCCGATGGACTACTCCCACCAGGAAATCGGCCAACTCATCCATCTGCTTCAGGACGAGATCGGCGGCGGCACAACCGATCCGGGGGAATGCCAGCGGCTGGCCGCGCGCCTCGCCGACCTGTATCCCGAGATCGCCGGCAGCATGGCGCTGATCCTGAGCCGGATCGGCACCGCCCAGGTTTCCCGGCATGACCGGACTTGAGCTGGCCGAACGATACTGGCGGCAGCATGGCGTTCCGCTGCTGGACGGCAAATATGCCCCATGGCGCGACCGGATCGCGGCCGGACTGGCGGGGGATGGCTCGGATTGCCTCGGATTCGATGACCAGTATTCGCGGGACCATGATTGGGGACCGGGATTCTGCCTGTGGCTGACCGCCGCCGATCACGCCGAGATCGGCCCGGCGCTTCAGCAGGATTACCACGCCCTGCCGGCCGGCTTCGAGGGATTCCAGCGTCAGGCCGGCGACTGGGGCGACGGCCGGGTCGGGGTGTTCGAGACCGGCGCCTTCTATAAAAGCTTCATCGGCCGTACCGGCATCCCGGAGACCCTGGCCGATTGGTTCCGCATTCCGGAGAAGAACCTTGCCGCCGCCACCTCGGGGCGGGTCTTCGCCGATCCCTTGGGGGAGTTCTCGCGCATCCGCCGGGGGCTGCTCGATTTCTATCCCGACGACGTCCGCCTCGCCAAGATCGCGGCGCGCTGCATGTCGGCGGGCCAATCGGGACAATACAATCTGCCGCGCTGCACCCTGCGGGGCGAGGCCTTCGCCGCCCAATACGCCGAGACCAAGTTCTGCGCCGACATCATGTCGCTGATCTACCTGCTGAACCGCCGCTACGCCCCCTACTTCAAATGGCTGCAGCGCGGACTGGGCCGGCTGCCGCGCCTCGGCGAACTGGCGTCGGGGACCATTTCGGCCCTGGTGACGACCGCCGGAGCGGATGAGAAGGCGGCCTTGGTCGAAACCCTCTGCGCCGCCGTCGTCGCCGCGTTGCGCGCGGAGGGCCTCAGCGACAGTTCCAGCCGCTTCCTGGTCGACCATGGACCGCTGGTTCACCAGCGGATCGCCGATCCGGCCCTGCGATCCGTCGATGTCTGGGTGGCACCTTAGGGCCTAGCCCGGATTTCTCACACTGTCACGGATACGACGGAGGAAAAAATGGCGAGAGAGCAGGCAGCAGGCGCGGCGCGATGCGGCGCATCGCGCAAGACTGATAACGCACTCTGTCGCCATTTTTTCCCCGCCCTTCGGGTTGCGTTGCGGCGGGCGCCCGGCTTTCCAACGCCCTCGACGTGGCCACCACCACGCCTTGTGTCCCTTCGGGCCATCCCTGTCGGGATCGCATCTGCGATGCGCCGCTTGCCCTCCGGGCTGCGCCGGTCGTCGGGTCGCCGGATCACCACCCCGCAAACGCAATCGTATCTCGCGAGAGTGTGAGAAATCCGGGCTAGGAGATGACGGGCATGAGAAACATCCTGGTGATTGGCGGCAGCTATTTCGCCGGTCGCGTTTTCGTCGAGGAACTGGCAAAACAGGGCGATGCTCACATCCATGTCTTCAACCGTGGCCGTCGGCCGCTCGGCATGCCCGGAATCACCGAACTGGTCGGCGACCGCGATGCCGCCGACCAGATCAGGACCGCCATTCCGCCGCTGGAGTGGGATGCAGTGGTGGATTTCTGCGCCTACGAGCCGGTTCATGTGACCTCACTGCTGGAAAACCTCCCCGGCCGGGTCCGCCACTACATCTTCATCAGCACCACCACCGTCTATGACCGGACCTCGCGGCTTCCCGTCGGCGAGGATTGCCCCAAGCTGACCGGCCCCCAGGCGGAGTTGGGCGCCTATGGCGATTACGGCTTCGACAAGTGGCGGTCCGAGACCGCCGTCCAGGCCGAATGCGACCGGCGCGGCATCGCCCAGACCATTTTCCGTCCCGCCATCATCTATGGCTATTACAACTATGCCCCGCGCGAGAGCTATTTCTTCGAGCGCCTGACCAGCCGCCAGCCGATCGAGATCCCCGATGACAGCCTGGCGCTGTACAGCTTCATCTGGGTGGTCGACATGGCGCGGGCGCTGATCCGCGCCCTGGGCGCGCCCGGATCCTTCGGCCGCGCCTTCAATCTGGCCTCGGACGAACTGATCTCCTATGGCCGGATCATCGACGTGCTGGGCGAAATCACCGGCAAGACCATCGCGACCACCCCCCTGTCCCGCCGCGAGATCGAGCGCCGGGGCACTCCCCTGCCCTTTCCCCCCGCCGAACACCTGATCTATAGCGGACAGGAAGCGCGGCGGACATTCGATCTGACCTACACCCCCTTCGCCACCGGCATGAGGGAGAGCCTGAAATATTATCTGGCGGTCCAGCGGGCCGCCCGCGCCCAGGCCGGCCCATGACCCTCCGGCAGGAGCCCCACCTGATCCTGGTCAACCTCGCCGCCCTGCCCGCCACCGCGGCGACACCGGCCCCGGACCTGATCGCCATCACCGGCAATCGTATCTCCTATGCCGGTCCCCGCGATGCCCTCGGCGATCTGGCCGCCCCCCATACCCGGCTGCTGGATTGCCAGGGCGGATTGGTGATTCCGGGCTTCAACGACGCCCACTGCCATCCCGTCGCCCATGCCGCGACCCTGCGCCATGTGGATTGCTCCCCCGCCCGGGTGGCGAGCATCGCCGCCGTGCAAGCCGCCCTGCGGGAATATTCGGGAACCGGCCAATGGGTCCGGGCGGGAGGCTGCGACGGCGCCGCCCTGGCGGAAGGCCGCCTGCCGACCCGCCGCGACTTGGATGACGCGGTGTCCGACCGGCCGGTCATCCTGGTGGAACATTCGGGCCAGTGCTGCGTCCTCAACACCATGGCCATCACCACCTGCGGATTGACCGACGCGGTGGGAAGCGACGGCATCGTCCCCGGCAACGACGAACGGCTGACCCGCGCCCTTCCCCCGCTCACCGCCGAGGAGTTGGAGGCCGGCCTGCGGCAAGCCAGCCGGCTCTACCTGGAACAGGGCATCACCTCGCTGCACGACACCAGTTGGTCCAACGGTCACCGCCATTGGCTGGCCCTGCGCCACTTCAAGCAGAACGGTATCCTGGCGCCGCGCGTGACCATGCTGGCCGGGATCGGCGCCCTGGAGGAATTCACCGGCCGGGGATTGAAGACCGGGGCCGGCGACGCCCATCTGCGGCTGGGGGCCATGAAGATCGCCCTGGATGAAAGCACCGCGTCTCCCCATCCGCCGCAGGAGGATTGGGACACCGCCGCCCTGCGGGCCCATCTCGCCGGGTTCCAGCTGTCGTTTCACGTCCCTGACCTGACCTTGCTGCAACGGGCCTTGCGCTCCCTGGCCATGGTGCGGGAATTGTCCCTGACCGAATGCGTCCGTCCCCGCTTCGAGCACTGTCCCGTCTGCCCGCCCGCCCTGCTGCCCGACATCGCCGAGGCCGGCGCCGTGCTGGTGATGCAGCCCAATCTGCTGTTCACCACCGGACCACGCTATCTGCGGCATCTGGACCAGGACCAGCTGTCGTGGATCAGTCCGATCCGCTCGATCCTGGCGGCGGGGATCGGGGTCGCCTTCGGCTCCGACGCCCCCCTTACCCCCAGCGCCCCCTTTCCGGCCATGGCCACCGCGGTCACCCGCCGGGTGGACGGCGGCGCGTCGTTGGCGGCGGCGGAGGGCATTGCGGTGGAGACCGCCCTGCGCTGCTATTCCAGCGCCGGCGCCTTCTGTTCCCAGGAGGAACACCTCAAGGGCGGCATCGCCGCCGGCATGCTGGCCGACCTGGCGATCCTGGATCGCAACCCGCTGGCACTCCCCTCCGATCAGCTTGGCGCCAGCCGGGTGATGATCACCCTGCTGGACGGCAGGGTAGCGTGGCAATCCTGACGCCCTCGACGCCGGGCGATCATGGCTGGATCCAGGAAATATGCTTCAAAAGATCGCGCAAAACGCTATTCTGGTAACGCGATATATCGACTCTTTTCGTATCCGGCAGACGTGTCGACGTCTGGGCATGGGAAGAATCGATGCAACGCGCGCCATGTGGAACCAAGAACATGCCGGACGGCCGGGGGCCATTGCAAAAGTCCCAGTCAGGTTGTGCGGAACATCGTCCAGGCTGGGAGGCCGACCATGATCGTAAAGTCCATTCTCGACAGTAGGACGAGGGACATCAGCCATCTCGTCATTTCTCCCGATGAGTTCGCGACCACGGTCGCGCGCCTGATCACCACGAGCAATATCGGCGCGGTCGTCGCCGTCCAACCCGATGGCCGCATCGCCGGTATCGTCAGCGAGCGCGACATCGTCCGCACCCTGGCACAGCAGGGACAGGCCATTTCCTGTCTGCGGGTGGCCGAGGTCATGACCACCGAAGTCCTGGTCTGCCACGAAACCGACGACGTGCAACGGGTCATCAAATCCATGACGGAACGGAAGGTTCGCCACATTCCGGTGGTCGACGGGAACCACCGCATGATCGGGCTCGTCACCATCAGCGACATCCTGAAATCCGTCTTGTCCGACAACCTCCCGCCGCAGGTCCAAGCGCTCTGCGAATACCGCATGCACAACATCAACTAGAGCGGGATGATTTCAAGTCAACTCATCCCGCGACAGAGGCCGTTGAGGCCGAGGCCAAGCAAACCGGAGGTTTGCGCCCGGCGAGGGACATCCAAAATGGTTAGAGCATGATGCGACCTGATCGCATCATGCTCTAGGGCTTGTTGCGGCAGTAACTCCCGTCAGGCGAGGTCGAAGAACAGGAATTCGGTTTCGGTCTGGCCGGTGATGGTGATGGTTTCGACGGATTGGATGGCGGCGCCGTCGCCGGTGGACAAGGCCTGGCCATTCACCGTAAGGCTGCCGTCCACCACCTGCACCCAGCCGCCGCGCCCCGGTGCCAGCGAATGGCGCAGCGAGACGCCGGCATCCAGCACGGAGGCATGGACCCGCACATCCTGGTGAATGGGCAAGGCGCCCTCCACCCCGCCGGGCGCGGCAATCAGGAACAGGCGGTTGCGCTTGGCCGCATCGGGGAAGGTGGCCTGCTCATAGGACGGAGGGAGGCCATCCCGCTCCGGCAGAATCCAGATCTGCAGGAAGCGGACATCGTCCTGTCGCGACGCGTTGTATTCGCTGTGACGAACCCCCGTGCCGGCCGACATGCGCTGCACGTCGCCACGCCTCAGGACGCCGTTGCCGCCGGTGGTGTCCTGATGCTCCAAGGCGCCGTGAACAACGTAAGAGATGATCTCCATGTCGCGATGGCCATGGGTGCCGAAGCCGGTCCCCGGCTGCACGATGTCGTCGTTGATGACCCGAAGCGCCCGGAATCCCATATACCGTGGATCGTCGTAATCGGCGAAAGAGAAACTGTGGTGGCTGTCGAGCCAACCATGGTCGGCATGGCCACGGGCATGGGAAGGACGGAGGGTAATGGTCATGATGGCATTCTCCGAAAGAGCCGACACCGTGGGGCTCGCCTTTCCTTGTGGTATAAGCCATCGGGAGCACATGCAACAATCCACCGATTTGTCACAACATTGTTGCATAGGTGACAACGGTCTGGGAGGGGCAGGAGCGGCGGCAGCCCTGTTACCATCTGTCACCCTCCAGGGGTGGACCGAGGTGGCCGATTCGCCGTAGCGTTCCGGTTGCCGACGTTGCGCGCTGGCCTTCCTGACAAGGCGGTCCAGCTTCAATTGGTTCCTGGTGGGGCAACGTCGGCGCTTTCATCCCTCCGTGGCTGGCCGGTCGACGAAGAGATGACGTAATCGGCGGATGGGGAGAGGGATGCCGCCGCTATCGATTGAGAATGTCGGCGACCTCCTGGAGCTGCTTGTCGAAGCGCAGCAGGAAAAAGCCCTGATAGGCCAGATCGGACGGGGTGAAGTAGGCCCCGCCGGCGCCATTGGCGATGAAGAACTTATTGAACGATGCGCCGGACCGCAGCGAGACCAGCATATTGTTCCAGTGTTCCTCGGCTCCCTTGGCGACGATCACGTCATGGAAATCGTCGCCGAGGGCGTCGAGAATCACATAATAGGCGTACATCCGGCCTTTGGTGGCGAAGAACACCTGGCTGGAGCGGCCGTCGAAATAACCGCCATTGCTCGACAGGACCCGGCGCTGGTTGTCGGTGAGGCGCTGCTTTTCGGCTTCGGTGAAGTCGTCGGGCGACAGCACCGTCAATTCGATGGTGCCGGACTGGCTGCCCATGTCCTTGCCGACCTTGACCAGGAAATCGGACAGGTTGCTGGCGATCTTGTCGTATTTGGCCTGGCCGTGGGCCAGGCGATGATTGTAGTCGTCGAGGTTCTTGATGCCTTCCCGGTATTGCGAGACGGCGCTCGGCAGCATGAAGGCGGTCGGATCGTAATTGAGCAGCCCCTTGGCGGCGACCAGATTGGCATCGGCCTCGCCCGACCCTCTTTCCCGGCCGAGGAAATCGGTCATCTGGGTGGCCCATTGCCCCACCGCGTACTGGATGCCCTTCTGGTAGGCGATCATGTTGCCGCTGTGGGCGATGGGATAGAACCACAGTTTGTTGGGGGCCCAATGCCGGGTTTCCTGGTCCATCAGCGTCGCCGCCATGGTGACGGCCTTGCTGCCGCCCACGACCAGATAATGTGGCGCCGGCTTCAGGTCGCGAGCATCGTCGATGCGATATTCATAGATGAACAGCGCGGCGAAGGCCGCCACCGCGGCGGCGAAGCCGCCGATGATCAGCCGGGCGACGACGCCGGTATCGCCGAACCAGTCGAACAGGGCGTCCTTGGTATCGCCGAGCTTGGTCATCAGCGCCTGCAACGGTGCCATCATCATCGGAAGGAACTCCAGGACATTTGCGGAAATATGGGGGACCGACACCGTCCGCGCCACCCGCCGGATGCCGCATCGCGAAACAGCCTGCCGCGCGGAGGACCATGCGCCATATATGAGACGGGTGGCAAATTAGTCAATCAGCTCGCGCGCCAATTCGGCATCTTCCTGGTAGATCTGGACAATGAGTTCCGTCACCAGGGTCTCCAGCAGACCCCCGGCCTTGGCCAGTCCGTCATCATCGCCGAGAGCCGCCTTGAGCCCGGCGATCATCTGCCCGACCATCCCATGGGTGGCGAGGTGCCGCCGGGAATCATGATGGGGAACCGTCAAGGCCAGACGTTCCTCATGGGCGAAGTGGCGCAGCGTATAGGCGGAGAATTCCTCGACCGCGATCCGGGCGGCATCAAGCCGGCGGGACTCCACCGCCGCTCCCACCGAATTCAACAATTCGATGACCTGCCGATGCTCGGCATCCATAACGGGGTGTCCGAGCACCATGTTGTCCTGCCAGCGCACCTGCATCCATGGCCCCAGTTATGCCAAATCTCGGTGATCGTAACCGATCACCGAAGCCCTCAATCGCCGGGCGCTCGCGCTTGGCTCCCGCGCCACGAGGCGCGCGACCGCAGTCGCGGTCGACCACGTCCCGATGAGTCTCTCTCATCGAGACGCGGTTAGCCCCAGCGGTATGGTATGCCCAGAGTCCCGGTATGGACAATCAACGGAGAGGTTCATTTCATCACGCTTTGTGACGCGAACATGTCGGATTGTTGTCGGTGGCATCCGGCGCCGGCCGCTCCCCCGCCTCGGCCCATGCGTGACAAATTTAGGCGCCAATCGCCAGACTGTGATACAATCCGGGCGCGGGTGTCGGGGGACGGCCCGCGATGGGATCCGAAGAGGAAACACGATGGGGCAAGTGAATTTGGCTGTGGAGCTGGCTCCCGGCGGGGCTTTGCATTGGTCTCCGGCCATGAGTATCGGCTCGGAGAGCATTGACAGCGATCATCGCATCATCATCGAAATGCTGAACGAACTGGCAAGAACGAATAACGTTGCCAGGATCGAGGAAAGTGTCGGAGATATCGCCGCCTATCTGATCGAACACTTCGCCCGCGAGGAGGAACTCCAGCGCGCCCGGCGCTATCACCTGTATGAAGCCCACTGTCAGAACCACCTGCAGATGGCCCGCCGCATCAAGGCGATCCGCCGCATTCACCTCACCCGCTCGGCCTACCACCAGCCGGGGGAAGCGGTCGCCTTCGTGGTTCACGGCCTGATCGCCGACTGCGTCCTCCGCCATGTGCTGACCGCCGACCTGCCCATGGAAGAATTGTTCCGCACCATGTGATACGGCCGGCCGGTCGCGCTAATGCCCGATGATCTTGCCGAGGAAACGTCTGGTGCGTTCATTGGCGGGGTGGTCGAAGAATTGGCCCGGCGGCGCGCTCTCGACGATCCGGCCCTCATCCATGAACACCATCGTGTCGGCGACGGCACGGGCGAAGCCCATCTCGTGGGTCACGCAGATCATGGTCATCCCCTCCGCCGCCAGTCCGCTCATGACATCCAGCACCTCGCCCACCATCTCGGGATCCAGCGCCGAGGTCGGCTCGTCGAACAGCATCACCGCCGGCTTCAGGCACAAGGCCCGGGCGATGGCCACGCGCTGCTGCTGCCCGCCGGAGAGCTGGCCGGGAAACTTGCCGGCCTGTTCCGGGATGCGCACCCGCTCCAGCAACGCCATGGCCACAGCCTCGGCTTCGGGCCGCGCCACCCCCGCCACCCGGATCGGCGCCAGGGTCAGGTTCTCCAGCACGGTGAGATGGGGAAACAGGTTGAAGCTTTGAAACACCATGCCGACCCGGCGGCGGACGGCGTCGATGGCGGTGATGTCGTCGGCCAATTCGACACCATCGACGACGATGCGGCCGCCCTGGTGCTCCTCCAGCCGGTTGATGCAACGGATCATGGTGGATTTGCCCGAACCCGACGGCCCGCACACCACCACCGTCTCGCCCTTGGCCACCTCCAGGGTGACGTCCTTCAGCACATGGAAGGCCCCGAACCACTTGTTGACGTCGCGCAGTTCGACGATGGGCGCCATCACGACGGCCTCCGATCCCGGTTGAGCTCCCGCTCCAGCCATTGACTGTAGCGGGACATGAAGAAGCAGAAGCAGAAATACACCAGCGCCGCCGCCAGATAGCCCTCGACGAAGAACGGCCGCCAGCCGGGATCGTTGAGCGCCGCCTTGGTCGCCGCCAGCAGATCATAGAGGCCGACGATGGTCACCAGCGAGGTGTCCTTGAAGCAGGTGATGAACTGGTTGACGATGGGCGGAATCACCAGCCGCAACGCCTGCGGCATGATGATCAGCCGCATGGCCTGCCAATAGGACAGGCCCAGGGCGTCGGCGGCCTCGAACTGGCCCTTGGGGATCGCCTGAAGACCGCCGCGCACCGCCTCGGCCAGATAGGCGGCGGTGAACAGGGTCATGCCCACCAGGGCGCGCAGCACCTTGTCGATGGTGACGCCCTCGGGCAGGAACAACGGGAACATCACCGAGGCCATGAACAGCACGCTGACCAGCGGCACCCCACGCACCAGCTCGATATAGCCCACCGACAGCGCCTTGATCGCCGGCAGGTCCGAACGCCGCCCCAGGGCCAGCAGGATCGAGACGGGAAAGGCCATGGCGATGGCCAGCACCGCGATGACCAGGGTCAGCGGCAACCCGCCCCACTGGCTGGTTTCCACCGGGACCAGCCCCAGCACCCCGCCCCACATCAAGACTCCGATCACCCCCACGCTCAGCAGCCAGGCCGCTGCCAAGCCCCGGCCCCGCCAGAAGCGGCGATTGGCGCTGACCGCCAGCATCGCCACGAACAGCGCCATGGCCAACAGCGGCCGCCAGTGCTGGTCGTAGGGATAGATCCCGAACAGCATCAGCCGGTGTTTTTCGGTCAACAGCGTCCAGCAGGCGCCGCCGGCCTGACGGCAGCGTTCGGGATCGCCACCACCCCAACTGGCCCGCAGCACCGCCCAATCCACCAGCGGCGGCACCACCTGGAACAGCAGCGCCAGCACCAGCACCGTCAACAGCCCATTGGCCGGCGAGCCGAACAGATTGGCCCGGACCCAGGCATGGAGCTTCATATTTTGTCCCTCAAGCGCCGGGCGGGGCCTCGCGCGCCCTTGCTCGCTTCGCTCGTCCCTTCGGGACCGCATCTGCGATGCGTCGTTTGCCCGATAGGCTGCACGGCTCCTCCGCTGCGCTCCGGGCGCCTCACCATGCGCGTAGGCGCATAAAACCGAAATGTCGGCAAAGCCGACGGGGGCGCCGCGCTCAGGCAAGCTTCGCTCATATTTTGTCCCTCAAGCGCCGGGCGGGGCCTCGCGGCCCCTTGGCTCCTCCGCTGCGCTCCGGGCGCCTCAATGGCGCCGCGCTCAGGCAAGCTTCGCTCGTCATCGCGTCACCAAAGCGATGCGCCGGTTGTACCAGTTCATCAGCATCGACAGGGCCAGACTGAGACAGAGGAACACCACCATCACCAGCGCCACCCCCTCCACCGCCTGACCGGTCTGGTTGATGGCGGTATTGGACACCGCCACCAGATCGGGATAGCCGATGGCGATGGCCAGGGGCGAATTCTTGGCGATGTTGAGATACTGGCTGGTCAGGGGCGGAATGATCACCCGCAGCGCCTGGGGCAGCACCACCAGCCGCAGAACCTGCCCCCGCGACAATCCCAGCGACAGCGCCGCCTCGGTCTGGCCCCGGGGCACCGACAGAATCCCGGCGCGCACGATCTCGGCGATGAAGGCGGCGGTATAGATGGTCAGCCCCACCAGCAAGGCGGTGAATTCCGGCGACAGGGTCAGCCCACCGACGAAGTTGAAGCCGACGAGATGAGGACTCGCCACCACCGGCAGCCCGCCCTGGCTCCAATCCAGCCCGGGAACCACCAGTCCGCGATTGCTGAGAAAGACCCCCGGCAGGGGATGCAGCGCCTGCCGCGCCCCCGGCAGGGCGGTCAACACCCCGTACCAGACGAACAGGTGCAGCAGCAACGGCACGTTGCGGAGCGCCTCCACATAGATTGCCGCCAGCCGGGCCACCAGCCAGTTGCCCGACAGCCGCGCCACCCCCACCACCGTGCCCAGAATTGTCGCCAGCACGATCCCCAGGGCCGACACCGCCATGGTGTTGAGCAACCCCACCGTCAGGGCGCGGGCATAGCTGTCGGACGGGGCATAGGGGATCAGGCTTTCCGAGATGCCGAAGCCGGCCTCGCGCGCCAGAAAGCCGAAGCCGGTGGCGATGCCGCGAATCTCCAGATTGACCAGGGTGTTGTGAACCAGCCACCCCCCCAGCGCCAGGACGGCGGCCACCACCAGTCCCTGATACAGCACCCCGCGAAAATAGGGACGGCGCCAGATGCCGACCCGGCTGGCTGGCGGCGGGACCGCCATCAGCGCGGCGGCATGGCGTACATCAGGCCGCCATGGGTATAGAGAGCGTTGAGACCCCGGTCGAGCTTGAGGCGGGACTCCTTGCCCACATTGCGCTCGAAACTTTCGCCGTAATTGCCCACCTGCATGATGATATTGAAGGCCCAGCGTTCATCGACCCCCAGCGCCTTGCCGTTGCCGACGGTGACTCCCAGCAGGCGCTGGAGATCGGGATCGGGCGACTTCAAGGCCGACGAGACGGTGCGCGAGGTGACGCCCTTCTCCTCGGCATAGATCATGGCGTATTGCGACCACCGCACCAGGTCGGTCCATTGCGGATCGCCCTGGCGCACCGCCGGGGTCAGGGGCTCCTTGGAGATCAGTTCCGGCAGGATCACATAAGCGTCGGCATCGGCGGCCTGGCCGGCGCGGATGCCGGCCAACTGGGACGCATCCGAACTGAGGGCGTCACAGCGGCCGGAGAAGAAGGCGCTGTTCAATTCCTCGTTCTTTTCGATTACCACCGGCTTGAAGCTCATCTTGTTGGCCCGGAAGTAATCGGCCAGATTCTGCTCGGAGGTGGTGCCGGGCAGAACGCAAATGGTGGCGCCGTCGAGACCCTTGGCCGAGGCCACCCCCAATTTCCGCGACACCATGAATCCCTGGCCGTCGAAATAGTTGGGGGTGGTGAAATCCAGTCCGTTGGCGGTATCGCGCGTCAAGGTCCAGGTGGTGTTGCGGGCCAGCAGGTCGACCTCGCCGGCCTGCAGGGCGGGCAGACGCTGCTGTGCCGACAGCGCGGTGAACTTCACCTTGCCGGCATCGCCGAACATCGCCGCGGCAACCGCCCGGCAGACATCCACGTCCAGCCCGGTCCAGTTGCCCTTGTCGTCGGGGGCGGAAAAGCCGTAGAGGCCGAGATTGACCCCGCATTGAACGAAGCCCTTGGCCTTGACGGCGTCGAAGGTGGCCCCGGCCCTGGCCGGCGAAGCCAGCAGGGTCGCCACGGCCAGGACGGCGAATGTTCGAGCGATGGTCATTGCGGCCCAATATCTCCCGATTACGGAGCCCCGACCTCGGAGCCTGTCCGGAAAGTTTTCATGGAGTTTCATGACAACTTCCCGGACAGGCTCTCAGTGGCGGAACAGGTGACTGCGCCCCAGCAGCAGCCGCCCGATATGGCGGCCGACCACCTTCATCAGCGAGAAGGTCGGGCGGACGAATTCGACCGCCACCCAGTCGTCCTTGGCGGCGCGCACAACGGCAACCCCCTTGGCGAGCGGATTGGGATCCTCGTAGGCCGAACGCAACTCGAAGGTGAAGCGATGCCCATTCTCGAGCCGGAACGGCGGACGCTTGAACTTCAGCCCCCCGATGGAAATGTCGACAACCTCGACCAGGTGATCCTCGAACAACATGAACAGGCCCTCGCCCTCATGCCGGTCATCGACCCGACGATCATTATTGGACTCTTTGCGACCCGCCACGTGATCATCCCTTGGCGATGGTTGGGGCCGACAGTCTAGCCCGGATTTCTCACACTGTCACGGATACGACGGAGGAGAAAATAGCGAGAGAGCAGACAGCAGGCGCGGCGCGATGCGGCGCATCGCGCAAGACTGATAACGCACTCTGTCGCCCTTTCTCTCCCCGCCCGAAGGGTTGCTTTGCGGCGGGCACCCGGCTTTCCAACGCCCTCGACGTGGCCACCAGCCACGCCTTGTGTCTCTTCGGGCCATCCCTGTCGGGATCGCATCTGCGATGCGCCGCTTGCCCCCGGGTCAAGCCCGGGGCAGGCTCTACGGGCTGCGCCGGTCGTCGGATTGCCGGATTGCCACCCCGCATACGCAATCGTATCTCGCGAGAGTGTGAGAAATCCGGGCTGGGCGCAAGCCAGGATGATTCCAAGTGCCGCCCCCTCCCGGACGCCAGGACGCTCCCATAAAATTTTATCTAAATTTTCCCATAATTGATAGCTGCCGTCAGGATTGGTCATAATTGTTGCCGCAATGTAAACAGCAAGCATATGCGATCAAACCCCTAATACCATTCCGCCGAATACCCCCATCGAAAGTGCGTGATTATTGCAGCAGAACTCCGGGTAGAATAGCAAACGACAATCAATGGTGCGGCGAACCGATGGCCGCCCGGCTGACCCTGGATCTGGAGAGCGATCATGGCCCAACCGTCCCTCCCCCTCACCAATGCCGTGACCACCACCCAGGTGCTGATCACCCCGGCCATCGCCGAGCTGGAGCGGGCCAAGCCGCAGTCGCGCCCCGGCGATGTGGTGTCGCTGGTGGCCAGCACCTGGAGCGACCGGTTCATCATGACCACCAGCCATGGCTGGCTGCGCCTGCCCGACTGATCCGGTTTAGAGCGCCGAGCCCTATATCTGCACCAGCCCTGTTTCTCATGGGGCGAGGTACTCCGCCAGGCAGGGCTTGAAGGTCGATGCGGCGCATCGGGCAAAAGCCCTGACGCCGCGGATGCCCGCCCCATGGAAATCCGAAGGAACGGACGGATATGGGGCTCGGCGCTCACAGCTAGGGTACCTGAATCACGGAAAGGGCCGCCAAGTGCGGCCCTTTATCCTTTGGCGGGCCACGCCCCGGACGGCGTCACAAAAGCTTCATCATTCCGTCACGGTCTTGTAACAGAGCCCCGCTATGGTGACGCCGTGGAAGTCCCCCCTTCCCGCTGCCTTATACCCGCTTCCCCGGAGGATTCATGATCAGGAAGACCATCGCCGTCGCCGCCGTCGCCGTCGCCGCCATTGCCGTGACCGGCACCGCCCATGCCCGTGACCAGATCCGCATGGTCGGCTCGTCGACCGTCTACCCCTTCGCCACCACCGTCGCCGAGCAGTTCGGCAAGGCCGGCAAGTTCAAGACCCCGGTGGTCGAGAGCACCGGAACCGGCGGCGGCATGCGCCTGTTCTGTTCCGGCGTCGGCGAGACCTTCCCCGACATCTCCAACGCCTCGCGCCGCATCGAGCCGTCCGAGCTGGAAAACTGCGCCAAGAACGGCGTCACCGCCATCACCGAGGTGGTGATCGGCTATGACGGCATCGTGTTCATGAACGCCAAGTCCGGCCCGGATTTCGTCGTCACCCGCGACGACATGTACAAGGCCACCGCCAAGGACGTGTTCGTCGGCGGCAAGCTGGTGGCCAATCCCTACAAGCTTTGGAGCGACGTCAATCCGTCGCTGCCCAAGGAGCCGATCCTGGTCTACGGCCCGGCCCCGAACCACGGCACCCGTGACGCCTTCGTCGAACTGGTGATGGACCCCAGCTGCGGCAAGCTGCCGGAAGCCAAGGCGCTGGACGGCGCCGCCAAGAAGAAGGCCTGCGAGACCGTGCGCGAAGACGGCGCCTGGGTCGAGGTGTCGGAGAACTACACCGTGATCGAGCAGAAGATCACCTCCAACCCGGCCGCCCTCGGCGTCATCACCTTCAGCTATCTCGACCAGAACCGCGACAAGGTCAAGGCGGCGCCGGTCGATGGCGTGATCGCCACCTACGACAACATCGCCACCAACAAATATCCGGTCTCGCGTCCGCTGTTCTTCTACATCAAGAACCAGCACATGGCCATGATCCCCGGCATGAAGGAATACATCGCCGAGTTCACCGCCGACAAAGCCTGGGGCAAGGAAGGCTATCTGGCCGACAAGGGCCTGATCGCCCTGCCCGACGCCCTGCGCAAGGAGCAGGCCGCCCACGCCAAGGCGCTCGCCCCCTTGAAGGCCGACGACTTGAAGATGTAAGACCGCCCAATAGAGGGAGGCCGGTTGCCGGCCTCCCTCCCCATCTTCGTTCTCAGGCGCCGCCCCCATGCAAACTCTGACCCTTGCCGTTGTCCTGCTGCTGCTGTCGTCCTTCGCCTTCCGGTTGGGACGCAAGCGGGCCTTCGCCGTCTCGGCCCAGGCGCCGCGCTCGCTCCATTCGCTGCCGAGCTATTACGGCTCCTGGGTGGCGCTGTGGTGCGGCCTGCCCGCCTTCGCGGTGCTGATCGCCTGGCTGGTGCTGGAGCCGACCGTGGTGCGCGAACTGGTGGTCTCCGACCTGCCCGCCGCCATGCAGGCCCTGCCGGTGGAACGCCTCGACGTTCTGATCAACGAGGTTCGCAACGCCGCCGAGGGCCATCCCACCGCCAATGCCGACCTCGCCGCCGCCGCCGACCGCTATACCCATCTGCGCCAGATCGGCTTCGCCGCCATCGCCGCCCTTTCGGTCACCATCGCCCTGGCGGGGGCCGCCTTCGCCTATACCCGCATCGAGCCGGCACTGCGCGCTCGCCCACGGGTGGAAGCCGCGATCAATGTCTTTCTGGTGGCCAGTTCCACCGTCGCCATCTTCACCACCATCGGCATCATCCTGTCGTTGCTGTTCGAGGCCCTGCACTTCTTCCACATGGTCGGGTTCCTGGATTTCCTGTTCGGACTGAACTGGAGTCCGCAGATGGCCATGCGCAGCGGGCAGGCCGGAAGTTCCGGCGCCTTCGGCATGATCCCGCTGCTGAGCGGCACCATGCTGATCAGTCTGGTCTCCATGGTGGTCGCCCTGCCGCTGGGCCTGTTCTCGGCCATCTACATGTCCGAATACGCCAATCCCCGCATCCGCTCGGTGGCAAAGCCGGCGCTGGAGATCCTGGCCGGTATCCCCACCGTGGTGTTCGGCTTCTTCGCCGTGGTCACGGTGGCGCCGCTGATCAAGACCGCCGGCGCCCTGCTCGGCCTGACGGTGGCCTCGGAAAGCGCCCTGGCGGCCGGCTTCGTCATGGGCATCACCCTGATCCCGCTGATCTCGTCGCTGTCCGACGACGTCATCACCGCCGTGCCCAACAGCCTGCGCGAGGGCGCCTTCGGCCTGGGCGCCACCCGCTCGGAATGCATCCGCCAGGTGGTGCTGCCGGCGGCGTTGCCGGGCATCGTCGGCGGCGTGCTGCTGGCGGTATCGCGGGCCATCGGCGAGACCATGATCGTGGTGATGGCCGCCGGCCTGTCGGCCAAACTGACTTTCAATCCGCTGGAGGCGGTGACCACCGTGACGGTGCAGATCGTCACCCTGCTGGTGGGCGACACCGAATTCGACAGCCCCAAGACACTGGCGGCCTTCGCCCTCGGCCTGATGCTGTTCGTCATCACCCTGGGCCTGAATGTCGTCGCCCTTCACATCGTTCGGAAATACCGGGAAAAGTATGACTGACATGGCTCAAACCACCGTCGCGACCCGCACCGCGGAGACCGTGGCCTCCCGGCTGCAGCGCCGCTATGCCGCCGAACGCCGTTTCCGCGCCTTAGGGATCGGGGCCATCCTGATCTCGGTGGGGTTCCTGCTCCTGCTGCTGGGCAGCATCATCGACAAGGGCTGGACCGGCTTCATGCAGTCCGAGATCGCCCTCGAGATCGCGTTCGATCCCCAGGTCATCGACCCGGAGGGCAAGCGCGATCCCGCGGCGCTGGAGACCGCCGACTACGCCGCCCTGGTGCGCAATGCCATGGTCGCCCGCCTCGCCCCCGATGCCGACCTCCATGTGCGGCGCGACCTCTCCGCCCTGGTCAGCACCATGGCCGCCGACCATTTGCGCCACATGGTGATCAGCAATCCGGATTTGATCGGCACCCGCGCCACCCTCTGGCTGCTGGCCTCGGACAAGCTCGACATGGTGCTCAAGGGCCAGGTTCCGCGCCAATTGGGCGCCGAGGGCAACACCCTGACCGACCGCCAGTTGGGCTGGCTGACCGAGTTGGAACAGACCGGGCAGACCCGCAAGGCCTTCAACGCCACCTTCTTCACCGCCGGCGATTCCCGCGCCCCGGAACAGGCCGGCATCTGGGGCGCCGTGGTCGGCTCGTTCTTCTCGCTGGCCATCACCCTGCTGATCAGCTTCCCGCTGGGGGCGGCCAGCGCCGTCTATCTGGAGGAATTCGCCCCCAACAACCGCTGGACCGACCTGATCGAGGTCAATATCAACAATCTGGCCGCCGTTCCCTCGGTGGTGTTCGGATTGCTGGGCCTGGGCATGTTCCTCAACGTCTTCCACATGCCGCGCTCGGCGCCGGTGGTGGGAGGACTGGTGCTGGCGCTGATCTGCCTACCCACCATCATCATCGCCGGCCGCGCCGCCCTCAAGGCGGTGCCGCCCTCGATCCGCCAGGCCGCCGCCGGACTGGGGGCGTCGCCGCTGCAGATCGTCGCCCACCATGTGCTGCCGCTGGCCATGCCCGGCATGCTGACCGGCACCATCCTCGGCATGGCCCGCGCCCTGGGCGAGACCGCGCCGCTGCTGATGATCGGCATGGTGGCCTTCATCGTCGACATTCCCAAAAGCCCCATGGACCCGTCGGCGGTGCTGCCGGTGCAGATCTATCTGTGGGCCGGCAGCTCCGAACGGGCCTTCGTCGAGAAGACCTCGGCGGCGATCATCGTGCTGTTGCTGTTCCTCGTGGCCATGAACATGGTCGCCATCGTGCTCCGCAAGAAATTCGAACGTCGGTGGTAAATCAAATGAACATGATCGTGGATTCGGTCCAAGGCCCCAGCAAGATTTCCGCCAAGGCGCTGGACGTTCACTATGGCGAGAAGCAGGCCCTGTTCGGGGTCGACCTCCAGATCCGGGCAGGCGAGGTGACGGCGCTGATCGGCCCATCGGGCTGCGGCAAGTCCACCTTCCTGCGCTGTGTCAACCGGATGAACGATCTGGTGGAAGGCGCCCGGGTCAGCGGCAGCCTGACCCTGGACGGCACCGACATCTACGACCGCATCATCGACGTCGTCCAGTTGCGCGCCCGGGTCGGCATGGTGTTCCAGAAGCCCAACCCGTTCCCCAAATCCATCTACGACAACGTCGCCTATGGTCCGCGCATCCACGGTCTGGCCCAGGATCAGGCCGAGTTGGACGAGATCGTCATGACCAGCCTGGAAAAGGCCGGACTGCTGAACGAGGTCAAGGACCGGCTGCAGGAATCCGGCACCGGCCTGTCGGGCGGCCAGCAGCAGCGCCTGTGCATCGCCCGGGCCATCGCCGTCGAGCCGGAGGTGATCCTGATGGACGAGCCGTGCTCGGCGCTCGACCCCATCGCCACCGCCAAGGTGGAAGAACTGATCGACGAGCTGCGCGAGAATTTCACCATCGTCATCGTCACCCATTCCATGCAGCAGGCGGCGCGGGTATCCCAGCGCACCGCCTTCTTCCATCTGGGCAAGCTGATCGAGGTCGGCGATACCGAGCAGATCTTCACCAATCCGCAGCATCCCCTGACCCAGGGCTACATCACCGGCAGATTCGGCTGATGAGCGACCATACGGTCAAGTCCTATGACGAGGAACTGGCTTACCTCACCAGCATCCTCGCCCGCATGGGCGGCATCGCCGAGGCCCAGTTCGCCGCCGCGGTCCAGGCCCTGGCCAAGCGCGACGACGACCTCGCCCAACGGGTGATCGCCGGCGACAGCCGGATCGACGAACTGGACCAGGAAATCCAGACCTTCGCGGTACGCCTGCTGGCGCTGCGCCAGCCCATGGCCAGCGATCTGCGCCAGATCGTCAGCGCCCTCAACATCTCGGGCGAGATCGAGCGTATCGGCGATTACGCCGCCAATCTGGGCAAGCGCTGCCTGATCCTGAACCACCTGCCGGTCACCGCGCCGGTGGCCGGGGTGATCCGGCTGGCCGAACTGGTGCGCGGCCTGGTCAAGGACATCCTCGACGCCTATCTCGAACGCGACGTGGCGAAAGCCATCCGCGTCTGGAGCCGGGACGAGGAAGTCGATGAGATGTACAATGGCGTGTTCCGGGACCTGATCGCCCAGATGACCGAGGATTCCGGCACCATCACCGCCTCGACCCACCTGCTGTTCATCGCCAAGAATATCGAGCGTATCGGCGACCACGCCACCAATATTGCCGAGACCCTGCACTTTCAGATCGTCGGCACCCCGCCCAAGGGCATGCGGCCCAAGGGTAACACCATCGGAGCCTCCGAATGACCGCACGCGACACCGGTTCTCCCGGCCAGACGAAGCCGCTGATCCTGATCGTCGAGGACGAAGCCTCGCTGGTCACCCTGCTGCGCTACAACCTGGAGAAGGAAGGCTATCGCGTCTGCGAGGCCGGCGATGGCGAGGAGGCGCTGGCGGTGCTGGCCGAACGCAAGCCCGATCTGGTGCTGCTGGATTGGATGCTGCCGTCGCTGTCGGGCATCGAAGTCTGCCGCCAGTTGCGCCGCAAGCCCGCCACCCGCGATCTGCCGGTGATCATGCTGACCGCCCGGGGCGAGGAAGGCGACAAGATCCGCGGCCTCAATACCGGCGCCGACGACTACCTGACCAAGCCGTTCTCGCTGCCGGAACTGACCGCCCGGGTCCGCGCCCTGCTGCGCCGGGCCCAGCCGGTCCAGCAGAAGGGATTGCTGACCTGGGGCGATATCAGCATGGATCTGGCCGCCCATCGCGTCACCCGGGGCGGCCGGCCGGTCCATCTCGGCCCCACCGAATTCCGCCTGCTCCAGTTCTTCATGCAGCATCCGGGAACGGTGTTCTCGCGCGAGGAATTGCTGGACGCGGTCTGGGGACCCGACATCTATGTGGAGCCGCGCACGGTGGATGTGCATATCCGCCGGCTGCGCAAGGCGCTCAATTGCGATACCGAAAGCGACATCATCCGCACGGTTCGCGCCGCCGGCTATGCCCTGGACGCGGAGTCCGCCGCGTAATATACTTCCTCGCTGTTTGATTCCCCTGGGGGATAATTATGTGGGCTCCGCCCACGCCCGCAAAGGGCCCCGGCCCTTTGATCCCATTGGATTAATTAAAGCGAGGTGTGTGCTTCGCACATCCAGCCAAGAGGCTGGACCGCCTGCGGCGTCGTTGGGGCTCCGTTGGAGCCCTGCACCAAGGAGGCGAGCCTCCTTGCGGGTGGTGCAGCCCGAGAGGGCAAACGACGCATCGCAGATGCGGTCCCGGAGGGATGGCCGAAGGCCACAAGGGCAGAGCCCTTCGTTCAGGATGTGCTATGAAGGAAACCAGCAAGGCCCTGGCGCGCCGCCTCCATCTCCCCGATTTCGCCACCCGCTACTTCGTCGGCCAGGGCCTGGATATCGGCGGTGGCGGCGATCCCATCGCCCAGTATGGCGAGGCCTTCCCCGCCATCAAGGGAGTTCGGGCCTGGGAGCCGAGCGACGGCGACGCCCAATACCTGACCGGCCTCGCCGACAACAGCTTCAATTTCGTTCATGCCAGCCACATCCTGCAACGTCTGGCCGATCCCGGCGAAGCGCTGCGCCACTGGCTGCGGGTTCTCAAGCCCGGCGGCCACCTGATCCTGCTGGTGCCCGAGGAAGACATGTACGAGCAGGGCTTCTGGCCCAGCCGCTACTGCCACGACAACCGCTGGACCTTTACCGTGTTCAAGACCAAGTCGTGGAGCCCGGTCTCGCTCAACCTGATCGAGCTGGTCCAGTCCCTGGGAGCCCTGGCCGATCTCCGCCGGATGGAGGTTCTGGCGGGCGGCTATCGCCATGGCCTGCCGCGCTTCGACCAGACCCTGACCCCGGTAGCCGAAAGCGCCATCGAACTGGTGCTGCGCAAACGGCCCCAGGCCGAGGCGGTGGCCGGCGGCCGGATCAATCCCGATGGCCAATTGACCCCGAACGACGTCTTCATCCTCACCGGCCTGCGGGTGGAAGCGCCCAAAGGGTAGAAGGGTAGCGGCTACCCTTCCAAGAAGTGCTCCAGCACCGCGATCTGGCTGGAACTGTTCAGCATGGGAGCATGGCCGCAGCCCGGAACCGTCACCAGCGCGGCCCCGCCGCCGCGACGGGTCATCTCTTCGGCGATTTCGGGCAGCAAGACGTCGGACGCCTCGCCACGCAGGATCAAGGTGGGACAGGCGACACCGTCCCACTCCGCCCAATAGTTCAGATCGTCGGCCTGGCGGGCGAACACCCGCATGACCTCGGGATCGTAGTGAAGGGTGATCCGCCCGTCATCGCGCCGCCGGGCCGAGGTCTCGGCCATGGCCCGCCATTCCTGGTCCGACAAGGCGCCGAACGGCCGGTAGATCTGCCGCAGGAAGGCTTCCAGCTCGCGCATATGGGCGAAGCTGGGCGGCGCCGTGACATAGGCGCGAATGCGGGTGATCGCCGCCGGATTGGGCCGGGGGCCGATATCGTTCAGCACCAGGCGCTCGATCCGCCCCTTCAGCGGACCGGCCGCCAGCATCATCCCCAGCAACCCGCCCATGGAGGTGCCGACCCAGCGGCAGCGCCCGATCTCCATCTGCCGTAACAGCGAACAGGCGTGCTCCATATAGGCGTCGTAGGTGTAATCGCGCTCGGGCTGGCTGGACCAGCTCGACAGGCCGCGACCGATGGTATCGGGGCAGATCACCCGGTAGCGCGCGGAAAAATGCGCCGCCGCCACGTCGAAGTCATTGCCGGTCCGGGCCAGGCCATGCCACATCACCAGCGCCGGGGCGTCCGGCGCCCCCCATTCGATGACGTGAAGCTCGTGGCCGCCGACATCGACATAGCGTGAGCGTCGTGTGGTCATCCCCATCCTCCCCGGCTGTGGGCGCACCCATCAGTGGCTGAACAGCACCGGCACGGTCATATGGGCCAGCAGCTGGCGGGTGGTGCCGCCCAGCACCAATTGGCGCATGCGCGAATGACCATAGCCGCCCATGACGATCAGGTCGCAATCCTCGTCGGCGGCGCGGCTGAGCAGCATTTCCCCGGGATCGAGATCATCGGCGGTGATGTGCTCGCACACCGCCTTGACACCATGGCGCGACAGATGCAGGCAGATATCGGCACCGGGAATATCGCCATGCCCGGCCCGGCCATGGTCGGGATTGATGGCCATGACATGAACCAGATCGGCCCGCTCCAGGATGGGCAGGGCATCGTGAACCGCCCTGGTGGCCTCGCGGCTGGCGTTCCAGGCCACCAGCACCCGCTTTTGCCCACCGTCGCGAACGTCCCGGCATAGGGAACCACCAGCACCGGCCGCCCCACCGTCAGCAGCAGGGCATCGGCCAGGGCCCGTGCCTCGGCCTCCCCGGCGGCGGTCTGGCCGACGACGACGAGATCGCAATAGCGGGCGTGCAGCGCCACGGTCTCGACCGAATCGCCGCAAACATCGCGCCATTCGATGGCGGTTCCGGCCATCCGGGAGCGGGACTCCACCAGGGCCTTGGCGACCGCCGCCGCAGCAGCATCGCCGCGTTTGAAGATCGCGTCCATCTGCTCGCCCAATTGGGCGACCACCGCGCGCGACATGGCCGAGCGGAACCGGGGGTGGAGCGCCACCAGATGGGCCTGATGGCGTTCGGCGAGCCCCAGGGCCAGATCCAACCGGACCGCGGCACGGGCGCTATCATCCACCTGGACGAGAATATCCTTGAAGGCCGCCACGTTTTCCTCCCCTGTGGTCCTCAGAAGTTGGTCGGATCGCAGGACTGGCGGTGAAGCTTCAGCACCTTGCACAGCTTGCGCGCCTCGTCCTGGCTCTTGAGCGGCCCCACCACCACACGCCAGCGGATCCCCTTCCCGCCGAGATCGACCATCCTCATGGAGGCATTCATCGCCCCCAGTTCCTCCGGGAACTTGGCCTTGATCTTCTCCCAGACCTGCTGGGCCGATTCCTCGGTCTTGGCGGTTCCCAGGGCCACCCCGGGGTCCTTGCCGCCGCTCTTGACGGCATTGTCGTCGGATGACGGCATGCCCTGGCGCATGCCGGAGGCGGTGCCGCTGACCGGAAGCTTGGCCATCTGGCTGTCGAGCACCCGCTCGACGGCGGCGCGTTCCGCCTTGGCCTCCTCGGTGGAGACCAGGCCGTTGGCCCGCATGCGTTCCACCCGCCCGACGGCGGAGGCGGCCTCCATCACATCCTTGGGCGGCAGCACCGGCATTTCCACCCGGCGCGGCTCGACCGGCAGCAGCGCATCGAGGATGGTGAGGCGCTCCGCCGAATGCTCGGCCGGTGAAATGGCGCGACTTTCCAAGGCATTGCCCAATTCCTTCAGGCGGTCGATCACCTGGGCGTCGGTGGGGCCGGGGCGCTCCAGCCCCTGGCCCGGCGGCACCGGGGCCGAATAGGGCGTCAGCGCCCCCAGATTGGTCTTGCGCCGGTTGGAATATTCGTCGGGGGTGATCAGCCCCTCGTCGAGCAGACGCTTCAGGACGCGGAAGCGGTTGATGACGTTGGCCTCGGCCTGACCGCCCCCCGGCGGGACCACGGCGGCGGCGTCCAGCGGCTGGGCCGACACCATGCCGCGCCCCGACGCCATGGGCGAGGCCGGCTCCAGCATCTGCGACGAGGTATCAGCCATCCGGCCGGACTGGGCGGCGTTGCGCGGGGTGAACCGTCCGGTGATCTTGTCGATCACCTGCAGATTGGCCTGGGCCACATCTACCAGGGTCCGCAGCTGGGGCGTCCCGTTGGCCAGAACGGTGAGGGTGACCTGCGGCTGGTTGGCCAGAATCACCTCGTAATACTGGCGGGCGAGGTCGTAGCGGCCGGTGGCCTGATAGACCATGCCGGCCACGTAGAGCGCGTAAGGCTCCTTGGGATTCTTGCGCAGGGCGGCGATGGCGTGGCTCTCGGCATTGGGATAATCGCCGCGCGCCAGCAGATTCATGGCCTCATCGGGATCGGAATTGCCGAAGATCTGCGCCCCGTCGAAGGATTGCAGCGGCCCCCGGGGGTCGTTGAGAGGCCCGCAGGCGGCAAAGCCGCCCGTCGCGATAACGGCCAAGACGATCCGGCTGATACGTCCCATACTCATCGTCCTTTAAGAGCCGCCCCGGTCCGTCTTCAATACACCGGCGGGGCAAGCTCGGCCATGACATAGTTGCCGCCATGATGCGTCAGAGAATCTTCATACTTTGCTAAGATACCAGACTGGCGCTAGCCCGGATTTCTCACACTCTCGCGAGATACGATTGCGTTTGCGGGGTGGCGATCCGGCGATCCGACGACCGAAGGCGTGGCTGGTGGCCACGTCGAGGGCGTTGGGAGGCCGGACGCCCGCCGCAACGCAACCCGAAGGGCGGGGAGAAAAGGGCGACAGAGTGCGTTATCAGCCTTGCGCGATGCGCCGCATCGCGCCGCGTCTGCTGCCTGCTCTCTCGCCCTTTTCTCCTCCGTCGTGTCCGTGACAGTGTGAGAAATCCGAGCTAGGATTGGCGCGGCTGCGTTTCGCTGTTATAGTCAGGCCTCGCCCAGGGGAGCCTCATGGACGGCCGCGAGATCGAATTGAAGCTGGGATTGGCGCCCGAGGATATGGAGCGCTTGCGTCGGCGTTGCTGCTTCGACGACCATCGCCAAGGCCAGCCCAAGACCCGGCGCCTGGTCTTGGTCTATTTCGATACACCCGATTTCGCCCTGGCCGCTGCCGGCGTCTCGGTGCGGGTCCGCGCCGTGGATGACGGGCATGTCCAGACGGTCAAGACCATCGGCTCCGGCAGTTCGGGATTGTTTTCCCGCGACGAGTGGGAGACGCCGCTGGACTCCCCCGACCTCGCCGCCGGCCCGCTGCTCGCCACCGGCCTCGCCCTCTTCACCGATGCCGGCCTGATCGAACGGCTGGCGCCGGTCTTTTCCACCCTGATCGACCGCACCACCTACCGGCTGAGCGGCGGCAGCGGCGCGGCCGGCGATGCCTGGGAGGTCGAAGCCGCCCTCGACCAGGGCAAGGTGGTGGCGGGGCCCCATTCCGAGGCCATCTGCGAGGTCGAGTTGGAACTGCGCGGCGGTTCACCCGACCGGCTGTTCGCCCTGGCGCGCCGGGTGTTGGAAACGGTGCCGGCCCGGCCGCTGGTCTTTACCAAATCCGAGCGAGGCTATCGCCTGGCCGCCGGCCCCCATCGCCCCATCAAGGGCAAGGCCCCGCCGCTGTCATTCGACCTGACGGTGGCGGAGGCGTTCCAGACCATCGCCCGCTCCTGCCTCGACCATCTGCTGATCAACGAGCATTGCCTGCTGGCCACCGGCGACGGCGAGGCGGTCCATCAGATGCGGGTGGCGTTGCGCCGCCTGCGCTCCGCCCTCAAGGTGTTCCGCCCCATCGTCGACGGCCCCCAACTGACCGAGGTGAAATCCGATTTGCGTTGGGTCCTGGCCAATCTCGGCCCCGCCCGAGATTCCGAGGTTTTCCTGACCGAGATTATCGATCCGGTGGTCGCCCTCCACCCCGACAATGCCGGGCTGGAGGCCCTGCGCGACTATTGGCGGGATGACCACAGGACCAAGATGACCCTGGCGGTGGAGGCGGTCCGCAGCCCTCGCTTCGCCGCCCTGGCGCTGCGGCTGGGCGAATGGGTCGAGACCGGGGATTGGCTGCCGCGTCCGGGCAAGTCGCCCCGGCGCAAGCTGGATGACCCCATCGCTTCCTTCGCCATGCCCCGGTTGGCCAAGGCGGTGGGCAAGCTGCTGGCGCTCGCCGGCCCGGCCATCGGCCGCCTCAGCCCCGAGGACCAGCATCTGGTGCGCATCCAGTGCAAGCAGGTCCGCTATGCCGGCGAGTTCTTCGCCACCCTGGTGCCGCGCAAGCAGATGAAGGTGTTCCTGGCCGAACTGGCCGAATTACAGGATGTGCTGGGCCGCCTCAACGATATCGCCGTCGCCACCCCCAAGCTGACCGGCAAGCATGTGGAAGGCGGCCGCGCCAAGGCCGCCGGGCTGGTGGCGGGCTGGCACCAGTCGCGCCGGGCGGCCCTGGTCAGCGAGGCGGAAAAGGCGTGGAAACGCTGGCGCGACTGCCCCCAGCCCTGGGTCGACGGCTAGAGCGCCGAGCGCAAACCTCCGGTTTGCTTGGCCTCGGCCTCAACGGCCTCTGTCGCTGGATGAGTCGACTTGAAATCATCCCGCTCTACCCCCGGCCCGTTACGGTGAAACCGGAACCCGGCAAGGCGCCGTGTCGCCAGGAGCGTCTTCCAAGGCGCGCTCGGCACACCCCAGCAGGCATCGCATGGAGCCGATGCAGCGTCCGCACCGCGGCTGAACCCCGAAATGACGGAACACTTCGCTGTCGCTGACCGCCCCATCCTGTTCGGCGGAGCGGACATCGCGGTCGGTGATGGCATGGCAGAGGCAGATATACATCGCAAACGCCTTCGGTCTGACGAGACTCACATGCTAGCATCATGTGCGGTTGCGACGCAATCTCAATTGCTTTAAGCGCCCTGCCGCCTTGAAGCGCCGCCGTCGCCGCCCCACTCTACTGAAGGTGACGTTTTCGACGGGAGCGGAGGAACCCATGAAGGGAAAGTCGACGGTCATCGACGCGTTGAATCACTTGCTCACCGGCGAACTGAGCGCCGCCGATCAGTATCTGATCCATTCGCGCATGTATGAGAACTGGGGATTTCAGGAGCTGTTCGAGCGCATCGAGCACGAGCGGGCCGAGGAAATCGACCATGCCAGCCGCCTGATCCGCCGCATTCTGTTCCTGGAAGGGGCGCCCGATGTCGCCTCGCGCGGGGCGCTCCGGATCGGCACCACCGTGCCCGAGATGCTGCGAAGCGACCTCGACTATGAATTGTCGGTGGTCGCCGCCTTGAAAAAGACCATCCTCCTGTGCGAGACCGAGCAGGATTTCGAGACCCGCCGCATCCTGGTGGACCTGCTGCGCGACACCGAGGAAGACCATGCCCATTGGCTGGAGACCCAGCTTGGGCTGATCGACAAGGTCGGGCTGCAGAATTATCAGCAAACTGCCATCGGCAAACTGTCGCCGCAAGGGGGCCGATCATGAAGGGAAGCCGCCCCATCAATGCCCGGCTCAATGCCGTGCTGCGGAACGAACTGACCGCCATCAACCAATATTTCCTGCATGCCCGGATGCTGAAGAACTGGGGCTTTGTCGCCCTGGGCAAGGCGGCCTACGCCAACTCCATCGCGGTGATGAAGGCCGCCGATACCCTGGTCGAGCGCATCCTGTTTCTCGAAGGTCTGCCCAATCTGCAAGACCTCGGCAAGCTGCTGATCGGCGAGGACGTGCCGGAAATCCTGCGGAACGATCTCACCCTGGAAACCGAGGCCCACGCCGAATTGGCAGCCGCCATCGCCGCCTGCGAGACGGCAGGCGACTATGTCAGCCGCGATCTGCTGTCCCGCCACCTGGAGGAAACCGAGTGGCGGCTGGATTTCCATGAAACCCAACTGGAACTGATCGGCAAGATCGGGGTGAAGAATTATCTGCAGAGCGCCGTCGGCGAACCGGACGAGTGATACGGCGCCCGATCGTCAATCCGTCAGCTTCTTTCCGTCCAACACGTCTTCTTCCCGAACCGCCGCCTTACGGTCCGCCGCCTTGTCCGCCCGCTTGCGGCCGAACAGCACCCGGTTGTTGGCCGCCTCCGCCGCCGCGACGGCTTTCGCCTTGTCCTTGCGGACGCGATTCAGATTGACGATCTCGGCCACGATTCGCTCCCATACCAAGCCTCCGGAGAGTTTACTTTCCGCCGAAGCATTTTCCCACGCGAATCGAGCTTGCGCGGCAAAGGGCGGGCTGCTATATCGACGGCCCTTGCGCGGGTGTAGCTCAGTTGGTCAGAGCGCCGGCCTGTCACGCCGGAGGTCGCGGGTTCGAGCCCCGTCACTCGCGCCATTTCCCTCTATCCTCGATTCGCCATCCCCCGTTTGCCGCCCGGCAGGGGGGAGAGCCGGCCGTCGCCGGCGGGTTGTCCCCACGGCGCGCCCCCCCGCCCCCAGATCACGCCCCGTGCGTTGCCGCCGGCTTCTTCTTCGGCGCCTGCCGGCTGTCGTCGAATACGGATGCCGCTGCGGCGACCTTCTTCACCGCCATCTTCGGCTTCTTCGCCTCACGGCTACTGCGCTTCTGACTTTTTGCCATGTCTATTCTCCTGTACGGGTATGGCGGTTGTGGACTCTCGCCGAGGTGGCGATACCGCGAAACACCGCGTCATCATGGGCTTTGTCGGTGACGGTCCCAAGATTATTCGATTTCACATATGGTTATGATGTCGCTGATCTCCATTCCAGACGAACGATCTATTTCGCCCCGCTGGCCTTTCGGGGCTGGTCAAATCCACGGATGGCTGGGGCGGATGCGCCGACAACTGCCCAAATACTCACCAGTAAAAAATACTGCATATTTTTGTCGCAACAACCCCGCCATCGCGGTGCGGCAGACACAGATGCCTCCGGTTTGGGCAAAAAATCAGACAACTGCGCCTAACTTTCGATCATTCACGTTCGGCTTATTTTTTGATCACTCGCTATCTCATTGATTTTACACATATCTCCAACAAACCCCGGGATGGCACGGGAATTGAAGGCGCCACATCGCTTTGTGATGACATCAGCCTTCATGACTGGGGACTCAAATGGAGACGACGAAGACCGGCGTAGATGTATTATTCGTTCTCTTGGGCGCGGCCATGGTGCTGGCGATGCATGCCGGCTTTGCCTTTCTCGAGGTCGGAACAGTTCGGAAGAAGAATCAGGTCAACGCCCTGGTGAAGATCATTTCCGATTTCGCCATTTCCACCATTGCCTATTTCTTCGTCGGATACTCGGTCGCCTATGGCACCAGTTTCCTGGTCGGGGCCGACGTTCTGGTCGGCAAGGCTGGCGGCGGCTTCGGCCCCCAGGGCTATGATCTGGTCAAGTTCTTCTTCCTGGCCACCTTCGCCGCCGCCATCCCGGCCATCGTCTCGGGCGGCATCGCCGAGCGCGCCAAGTTCAACACCCAGTTGATGGCCACGGCCATTCTGGTCGGGCTGGTCTATCCAGTGTTCGAGGGCATGGTGTGGGGAACCCGGTTCGGCTTCCAGGAGATGCTGAAGGGGTCGTTCGGATACGCCTTCCACGACTTCGCCGGCTCGGTGGTGGTCCACGCGGTTGGCGGCTGGATCGGCCTGGGCGCGGTGCTGATGCTGGGCGCCCGCCTGGGCCGCTATCGCCAGAGCGGCAAGCTGGTGGCGGTGCCGCCGTCCAACATCCCGTTCCTGGCGCTGGGCGCCTGGATCCTGTCGGTGGGCTGGTTCGGCTTCAACGTCATGAGCGCCCAGACCATCGCCGATATTTCCGGCCTGGTGGCCCTCAACTCGCTGATGGCCATGGTCGGCGGCATCGTCTCCAGCCTGGTGGTCGGACGTAACGACCCCGGCTTCGTCCATAACGGCGCCCTGGCCGGTCTGGTGGCGGTCTGCGCCGGATCGGACGTCATGCATCCGGTCGGCGCCCTGGCCACCGGCGCGGTGGCGGGAGCCGCCTTCGTCTGGTTGTTCAACCTGTGCCAGAACAAGTGGCGGATCGACGACGTGCTCGGCGTCTGGGCGCTGCACGGCATGTGTGGTTTCATGGGTGGCATCGCCTGCGGCGTCTTCGGCCAGCAGGCCCTGGGCGGCCTGGGCGGCGTCAGCCTGATGGCGCAGACGGTCGGCACCCTCACCGGCGCCGCCTTCGGTCTGGCGGGCGGGCTGGCGGTCTATGGCGGCCTGAAGATGGCCTTCGGCATCCGCCTGACCGACGAGGAGGAATTCGCCGGTGCCGATCTGTCGATCCATCAGATCGGCGCCTATCCCGAAGAGGCCACCACCATGCACGACGATGGCCTCGCCATGGCGGTGCATGCCGCCAACGGCCCCAAGCGGGTCGCCTAACCGACAGTCCGGGTGGCGGGGAAGGCCACCGTCACCCGGGTCCCCTGGCCGACGACGCTGTCCAGGCTCAGCGTCCCGCCATGCAACTCCACCAGGCCCTTGGCCAGCGGCAGTCCCAGGCCGGTTCCCTCCTGCTTGGGACTGATGGCGTTTTCCGCCTGGCCGAAGGGTTGCATCACCATGGCCATGTCGTCCGGCGCGATGCCGATGCCGTCATCCTCGACGGTAATGGTGATACAGCCCCGCACCACTTCGGTGGTCACCCGGACGCAGCCCCCATCCGGCGAGAACTTGGCGGCGTTGGAGACCAGATTGAGCAGGATCTGCTTCAACAGGCGGGCATCGCCGCGCAATTGCGGCAGGCCCTCTGCACTCTCATGGCTGAGGCTCTGATGCTTGCGGGTCAGCACATGGTCGATCAGGCGGTGGACCGATTGGACGATCTCGCCGATTTGAATGTCGGACTCGCGCAGAATCACCTTGCCCACCTCCACCCGCGAGACGTCGAGGATGTCGCTGATCACCCGCAGCAGGTGATAGGCCGATTCCGAGATATCGTCGAAGAAACCGCCATAATTCTCCAGATCAGGCTCGGTCATCACGCTGAGCGCCAGTTCGGAAAAGCCGATGATGGCGTTGAGCGGCGTGCGCAATTCGTGGCTCATATTGGCGAGGAATATCGTCTTGGCCCGGTTGGCGGCCTCCGCCACGTCCCGTGCCGCCCGTGACTGCTGCTCGGCCACGGTGCGGCGGCGGATTTCCTGTTGCAGCTCGGCATTGGCGGCTTCCAGGTCGCCATTGGCCTTGGCCAGCCCCTCGGCCAGAGCGGCGCGAGCCTCCACCGCCTCCTTTTCCGCCTTGGCGCGCAGGGTCTCCATGTCGCGCAGACGGATCTCGTCCATGATCCGCTGGTTCTGTTCCAGCAGGAATTTGCGGCGCAGCAAGGCCCGCAGCCGGGCCCGCAGCACGTTCATCCCGGTGGACTTGCCGACAAAGTCGTCGGCGCCGGCCTCCAGGGCGAGGGCCACGTTCTCCTTGTCCTCGTAGGCCGACAGCATCAGCACCACCAGGGGGGCGGCGTCGTCGGCCCGGCGGGCGGTCAATTCCTTGCAGACGGAGACCCCATCCATGCCCGGCATGACCATATCGACCATGACGCAGTCGAAATCCTTGCTGGACAAGGCTTCCAGCCCCTCGCGGCCGGAGGTCGCGGTGGTGACATCGCAGCCCTCGTCGGTCAGTTCCTGGGTCAGGCTCTGGCGATAGGTGCTGCTGTCATCGATCACCAGGATGCGGGCGCGGCGGAACAGCGAGCGCCCGACCTCGCCATTGCCCAATTCCCGCCGCGATTTGCGCAGCAGGTTGTGGACCCGCAGCAGCAGGATCTCCATATCCTCGGACTTGGAGACGAAGTCGTCGGCACCGCTTTCCAGCCCGTGCAGTTCGGCCGCCGATGTCTCGTCCGCCGTCAGCATCAGCAGGGGAATGCCCCGCGTGGTGAGGTCCATATGGATTTGCCGGCACAGTTCGTCGCCCTGAATGCCCGGCAGGTGGTAATCGACCACGATCAGACTGGGCAGTTGCCGGTTGATCTCGTCCAGCGCGGCTTCGCCCGACGAAGCGGTAACGGTCTTGAAGCCTTCCTGCTCCAGCACGAACTGAAGCCGGATGGCCTGGGTCGCGGAATCCTCGACGATCAGAATCAGCCGGTCGTCACTCACACCTTAGTTTCCTTCTCCCGAAAGGTGGCGCAGTCTGGAGGCAATGGCCGGCAGCGGCAGCATTTCCCGTACAGCTCCGATCTTGGCCGCCGCCGCGGGCATGCCGAACACGACGCAGGTGGAGGCATCCTCGGCGATGGTATAGCCGCCGGCCTTGAAGATCTCGTTCAGCCCCTCCGAGCCGTCGGCCCCCATGCCGGTCAGCACCACCCCCACCGCCTTGCGGCCCAATTCGCGGGCCAGGGCGCTGAACAGCACCGTTCCCGAGGGTTTCTGGCCGCAGACCGGCGGCGTATCGACAATGGCGAGGCCGCCGTGAACCAGGCTGATATGCCGGTCGACGGGGGCGACATAGACCCGGCCCGGCAGCGGGCGCTCATTCTCCTGGGCAATGCCGACCTGGAACGGGGTGGTGGCGCTCAGCCAGGAGACGAAGCCTTCGAGAAAGCTCGAGGTGATGTGCTGGACCAGCAGGATGGGCAGTGGAAAGCCCGGCCCCAGGCCGACCAGAAGCTGGACCAGCGCCTGGGGACCGCCGGTGGAGGCGACGATCCCCACCATGCCGTAGCCGCCCGGACATTGGACCGGCTTGGGCGGCGGCAGGTCGCCGGTCCCGAATCTCAGGCCCCGGTCGATCCCCTGGCGCACCACCTTGACCTGACTCATGATCGCCAGTTGGGTACACAGCTTGGCAGCCATGGTCTCGAAGGCGACATTGGTCACCCCCACCGGCTTTTCCACCACCGACAGCGCCCCGGCCCGCAGGGCGTTCATGGCGATGTTGAGTTCGTCGTCATCCACCTGGGCCGCCACCACCACGATGGGGGTCGGCCGCTTGGTCATGATCTGCAAGGTGGCGTCGAGCCCGTTCATGCCGGGCAGCCGGATATCCAGCGAAATGACGTCGGGGGCCTCGGTTTCAAGCAGTTGCAGGCATTGCTCGGCGCTTTCCACCGCCGCAAGCACCTCGAACCGGCCATCGGCGCCGATGATATGCTTGAGCAACTCCCGCACCACCAGGGAGTCCTCGACGATGAGCACCTTGATCTTCTTCCTCATAAGAATTGGCCTATGGTTTCCAGAAGTTCCTTCTGGTCGAATTTGCGCTTGGTCACATAGGCGTCGGCCCCCAGCGCCAGCCCGCGCTCGCGGTCCTCGCGCGCTTCCAGCGAACTGACCAGGATGACCGGCACCGCTTTGAGGGCGGCATCGCCCTTGATCGCCTGCAGCAGCCCGAAACCGTCCAGGCGCGGCATCTGAATGTCGGAAATGACCAGATCGATATGCTCGGCGCGCAGCCGCCCCAGGGCCTCCAAACCATCGAAGGCCAGCCGCACCTGATAGCCGTGCGCCTCCAGGATACTCTTTTCCAGGGTCCGGGTGGTCAGCGAATCGTCCACCACCAGAATGACCGGCACCCGGCGTTCCACCGGCTTTTCCACCGTGGTGAGAACCCGGATGCTGCCGGACTTGCGGAAGGTCTCGACGATCTCGAACGGATTGAGCACCAGGGCGATGCCGCCATCCTCCAGCAGCATGCCGCCGGCCACCATGGTGCCGCGGGTCCCCGGTACCCCGATATCCTTGACCAGGCCCTCGCGGATGGACAGGAAGCCGTCGATGGCGACCGCGACCCGGCGCTCGCCATTCTTCAACACCACCAGCGGCACCACGTTGCGGGTGACCTTGACCGCGCTTTCGCCCAGGGCCAGCAAGTGGGCCAGCGACAGCAGCGGCAGTTGCATCCCGCCGAGGAAGACCACCGACTTGCCTTCCACCGTGCCCACATCATCGGCCCTGACCCGGTAGAGCCGGTCGACGCCCTCGGTGGGCAGGGCATAGACATGCCCCTGGCACTCCACCAGGAACAGCCGCTGGGTCGAGACCGATAACGGCACCGACAGGCGGAAGCAGGTGCCGGCGGGGTCGCGGCGGCGAACCTCGACGGTGCCGTTCATCATGGCGGCGGCCTCGCGCACCACCGACAGGCCCATGCCGCGCCCGGAGAGGTCGTCGATCACCCGGGCGGTGGAAAAGCCGGGATCGAAGATGAAATCCAGCATCTCCTGGCGGTCCAGTCCGGCCGCCTCCACCTCGCTGAGGGCGCCCCGCTCCACCGCCTTGCGCCGGATGGCGTCGTAATCGACCCCCTTGCCGTCGTCCTCCACCAGCACCCCCAGCCGGCCGTCGGACACGTCGAAGCGCAGCGATACCGTGGCATGGGGCGGCTTGCCGGCGGCCAGGCGGGCCTCGGGCGGCTCGACCCCATGGGACAGGGCGTTGCGCAGCAGATGCATCACCGGGTCCTTGAGCCCCTGCAGCACCATGCGGTCGGCCTCGACCTCGAGACCGGCGACCTGGACCTCCACCTTCTTGCCCACATCGCGGGCGAGATCGCGCACCATCTTGCGGAAGCCGCCGAACAGGCTCTCGGCGGGAACCATGCGGACCTGGCGCACCTCCTGCTGCAACTCGCCGCCCAATTGGCGCAAGGTCCAGCCGGTCTTCTGCTGCAATTGACGATTGCCCCGGGCCTCGCGGATCAGCAGCCGCAACGACTGCTCCACTCCCTCGAACTGGCGGTCCAGGGCGCTGGAACGGTCATGATCGACCACGTCGCGGATCATGGACGAGGCGGCCTTGCGCACCCGCCGCCACTGCTTGTCGAAATCGGCCAGACTGCGGTCGATCTCCACCAATTGGCGGGTCAGCCGCCGCTGGATCAGGGTCTCGGTCACCAGTTCGTTGGACGAGCGCAGCAAACGGTCGAGATGAACCGCCCGCACCCGGACGGTCTCATCCGCCCGAGCCGCCGCCGGACGTTCGGTTTCCTCGGCGGATGCCGGCGGCTCGACCTCCGCCCGCGGCGGCGGCGGAGGAGGAGGAGACGGCCGCGGCGGCTCCAGCGGCTTGACCGATACCGGCCGGCATCCCGCCAGCAGGGCTTCGAGCTCGGACAGGGCGACGGTGGTATCGGGCAGGGGAGCGGCGGCGCCATGGGCGGCCACCCAATCCTCGATGGTATCGAGGACCCGCCCGATCACCGCGATCACCTCCGGGCCAAGCTTGATTTCGCCGCTGCGGATCTTGGAGAACAGGCTTTCCAGACGGTGGGCGATCTGTTCGACCGGCGGCAGATCGACCGCCCGCGCCGCGCCCTTCAACGAATGGGCACGGCGGAAGGTCTCGTCGAGCTGTGCGATCCCGCTGCCCTCCGCGCGCTGGCTCAAGTCATCGAGCAGGCCGCGAATGGCTTCCAGGTGTTCGCGATATTCGATCTGAAAGGCTTCGAGAAGCCTTTCGCGGATGCCCTTCAAAGCCGGTATTTCTCCAGGGTGCGCGCCAGCTTCTGGCCGAGTTGGTTCAAGTCGAGGGAGGCCTTCTCAAGATGGGCGGTGGTGGTCGCCGTCTGCTGGCTGGCCTGGCGGATCTCGTGCAGCGCCTGCGTCACCTGCTCCAGACCGATCTGCTGCTGGTTGGTGGCGCCGACGATCTGCTGGAAGGCGTGGACGCTTTCCTGGATATTGTCCGACATCTGGCGGATGACATGTTCGGACACCGTGGTCCGCTCGCGGCCGGTCTCGACCCGCTTGAGCGCCTCCTCGGTCAGCATCACCGAGGTGTTGATACCCTTCTGGGTCTGCTCCAGGATGCCGCGCACCTGCGAGGTCGCCTCCTTGGCCTGATCCGCCAGATTCTTGATTTCATTGGCTACCACCGAAAAGCGCCGCCCCTGGTCGCGGGCATCGGCGGCCTCGATGGCGGCGTTGAGCGCCACCAGATTGGACTGCTCGGCGATCTCGTTGACGGTGGCGATGATTTCGCCCACCGCCTGGGTCCGCTCGGACAGGGTGATGATGTTCTCGGCCACCGTCTCGGTCTGTTCGCGGATGGCCTCCATCCCCACCGAGGCATCGCGCACCGCCTGGAGACCGGCGGCGCCCGAAGTCGCCACTGCTTCGGCGGTGCCCGCCACCTGACGCGAGCGCTCGGCCACCTGCTTGCCCGACAGGCTGATCTCCTCCACCGTGGTGGTGATCTCCTGGACCGCCGCCGCCTGTTGCTTGGTGCCGGCCGCCTGCTCCTGCGCCGAGGAGAGAATGGCGTTGGCCGCCACGGTCAAGGCGTCGCAGACCGTGCGGCTTTGCAGCGCCACATCGCGCTGACTGGCCAGCATGTCGTTGAACGCCAGTTGCAGCGCCGCGATCTCATCGGCGGAATCCACCTCCAGCGGCTCGATGCGGAGATCGCCTTCGGCGACCTTGCGGGCGGCCACGGCGCAGGCCGCCAGCGGGTCGGAGAGCTGCCGCCCGATCAGGGAACTGACGATCAGCCCGGCCAGGGCGCAGACCAGGCCGACCACCGCCTGGAGCGCGATCATGGACTGGATCGAGGAACTGGCCTGGTGGTCCAGCATCTTGACCGCCGCCTCGGCCGAATCGCTCAGCTGCAGCTGGCTCGCCAGCATCTCCTTGAGCCGGTCTCCCCGCTTGGTGTCACCGGCCGCCGACCCGAGATAGGCATTGGCCGCCGTCTCGTACTGCCGCAGCGCCACCGCCTGCTCGCCCAGCTTGACCCGGATTTCGACACTGGGAGCCGGGGGCAGCAGCGTCTTGGCGCCGGTATCGAGATTGGTGACGATTTCGCCGCCATCCATCAGCGCCGCCAGACTGTCGCGCATCAGCTTCGGCGTGCCCTGCATATCCAGGGCCGCCCCGGCCCCGGCCAGCAGGACCTCCTTGGCGAATTGTTGCGACAGCATGCGCTGGCGGCCGGCCATGTCGGTGACCAGCGACTGCTGCGATTGGCTGCGCAGCACCATCACATTGAAGACGATCAGCCCGGCGAGGACGATGGTGAAGGCCACGGACACGGTGGAAAACTTCCGGCGCAGCTTCATGTTTTTCCACAGCGAGTGGTGAACGGCGTTATTCATCGTGACTTCCTTCATGAGGCGCATCTGGTATCGGGTCGGGCATCCCGTAGGACGTCAAGGGCGAGAATCTGGCGGGTGTCGAGCAGGATCAGCGCCTGCGATCCGAGGCCGGCGCCGATGCCGGCGACAAAGCGCTGCGGCAGGCCGTTGCCGGAATCGCGCGGAATGGTCAGCGTCGCCGGATCGACCGCGACGACGCGCTCCAGCGCATCGACCCGCAGGCCGACCTCCACCCCGTCATCATCAATGAACGCCACCCAGCTGCGATCACCGGCGGAAGGGGGCTCCAGGCCGAGCAGGGAATGCAGATCGAGCACCGGCCGGATTTCCCCCCGGAGATTGGTGACGCCGAGCAGATATTGCGGCTGCCCCGGCACCGGCGTCCAGTTGCCCAGCGGCATCACCTCGGACAGATCGGCCAGCGCCACGCCGTAATGCTCCGCCCCGATGCGGCAACTGAGGGCATTGATTTCGGTGGCGTCATCGCCCCGCTCCCCCGTACCGCGCGGCGCCGCCAACCGGCGGCTCCGCGCCTGCAGCAGCGCCTTGTTGAGCGCGGTGCTGCCCTGGCCCTCGGCCCATTGGATACGGGCGTGCAAGCGGTCCCGCACGCTTTCCGTCGCATCTTCCGCCATCACGCCCCCCCAATCAGCTTCAGATGCATGTGGACGGCCTCGCGCATCTGGCCGGCGGTGATTTTGTCGCCATCGGCCACCAGACCATCATCGGGCAAATCCTGCAGCAGGGTCAGAACATTGCGGAAGGCCTTGGCGGCGGCGGCGTCGTCGCGCCGCAACAGGAACAAGCCGAGGTGATAGTGCGGCAGAACCATGCGGCGGTCGAGGTAAATGGCCCGGCGCAACGCCTTTTCGCAGTCCTCCGCCTGCCCCACCTGCTCATGGATCATGGCGCGGTAGAAATGTCCCCAGGCATCCATGGGCGTCGCGGCCAGCAAGGCGTCGCAGGCCGCCGCCGCCGCCTCCCACTGGCCGCAATCGGCCAACTGACGAATCCGGGCCAGCGCCGTCAGCCGGGGCAGCACCGGCTGGTGCGCCGCGGTGACCGCGGGAACCGCCGGCTCGGCTGGAACCGCATGGCGCGTCCGATGACCATCGGCGCGCTGGTACAGCACGGCGCCCGGTGTATTGACGGTGCGGAAGTCGCGGAACAACTGCTGGTTCGGTTCGGCATGGCCCATGACCAGCCAGCCGCCATCGGTCAGGCTTTCGTGGAAGCACGGAACCAGCCCGGCGATGGTCTCGGGACTGAAATAGATGATGACGTTACGGCAGATGACGAGGTCGAAGCCGGCGATGTTGTCGATGATCGACGGAAACCGGCTTTTGATCAGGTTGTGATACTGGAATTTGACGAAGCGCTTGTATTCCGCATTGATCTGCCACTGATTGCCGGTCTTGGTGAAGCAGGCGGCGCGGATGTCCTCCGGCATGGCCCGGAAGGCCCATTGGTCGTAACGCCCCTCGCGGGCGCGGGCGAGGAATTTCTGGTTGATGTCGGTGCCCAGCACGGTGATATGCCAGCCGGCGATCCGCATCCCGAACTCGCGTTCGAGCATAATGGCGATGGAATAGGGTTCGGGGCCGGTGGCGCAACCGGCGCTCCAGATGCGCAGCCGGCGGGTCGCCCGGTTGCGCTCGATCACATCGGGCAGGATGACGTCGCGCAGGGCGTCGAACTGTTCCTTGTGGCGGAAGAAATATGTCTCGCCGATGGTCAGTTCGGCCACCAGCGCATCCATCTCGCCGGCATCCGCCGCCAGCCGCGCCAGATAATGGTCGCAGCCGGCCACCGCCAATTCGGCCATCCGGGAGGCCAGGATCTGGGCGAGGTCGCCGTCCTTGTCGTGATAGAAGGCCATGCCGGTGACGTCGATCACCAGCGCCTTCAGCCGGGCGAAAGCCGGATCGGCGAGAATCGCCGGTACGGTCGGATGCGACGGCATGACCACGGCGTTCACGGCTCGGCCACCCCGAGATCCTCCAGCCGGGCCTGGGCCAAGGCCTGGAAATCCGCCAGCCTCCCGCGCTCCTCGGCCAGCAGGATGTTGTCCCATGACAGCAGTTGCACCACCGCGCCGTCCCGCTCCAACTGGTCGGACAGGCAGGCATTGAACGAGGCGCGGTCGGACAAACCCATGGAACTGAACTGGTCGGCAGGCCGCACCCCGTCCACATGCTCCACCAGCAGGCCCAGGGCCTGGCCGGCCTCATCCGCGTGGCGCATGACCAGGATCGAGGCATCGAGAGCGTAGCTGCCGTCGCCGAGGCCGAGCAGCTTGTCCAGCCGCAGCACCGGCACCGCCCGGCCGCCGAGATTGAGGACCCCCTGAACCAGGGACGGCATCCGGGGGGGGCGATCGAGCCAGGCGATGGGAACCACCTCGCGCACCGCCCCGACCGGCAGCCCCAACGACCGCCCGCACAACCGGAAGGTAATCACCCCAACAAGATCCGCGCTCGCCTGCCCACTCATCCGGCCCTGTCTCCTTCCGCGGGACTATGAACAAATTCAGGCCAACCGTACACATGCTGTTTGCTCTGTGGCGAGCCAATTCACCAGAAAGAACGCGCCGCGGGCGGCCGCCACAGGGCAAAGGCCAATATGGCCATGGGCGGCATCAGGGGGCCTTGACCATAGCGCCGCTATGGCCTGCGGCCTCTTCCTGGCCCCTGACCATATTGGCTCCGTCAGAATGCGCACGGTTGACCCGAACTTGTTCAGACCAAACCGATGAGTCCCGCCAGCCGGCGCGCCCCTTCGAAGCCGACTCCGAGCAAGGCGATGAATCCGATCAGCACCACCAGCAGGAACGCCACCAGCGACAGCCGGTTATCGATGAAGAAGTGGATCAAGGCCAGATGCCAGCGCTCGCCCCAGCCGCGATCGCCATACAGCATGCGGTCGAGCTGGTCTTCCTTCTGCCGCATCCGCTCGTCGGTCGCCGGCACCATGCTGGAGGGATTGGCGGTCTTCCAGGAGAACAGCCGCTCCATCGCCTTGTCGCGCGACAGACGCCCCGGCACCGCCTCGCCGGCCTTGGCGGCGATGGCGACGTGGCGGTTCATGAACTCCTCGGTAAAATCGAGATGGGCCTGGGCCGCCGCCGATTTCGGCGCATAGACGCAGACCGGCAGCCGCGACGTCGCCGCCTCGATCACCATATGGTCGCGGGGAATTTCGGCCTTGTAGACGGTGCCGCCCAGGCGCGTCCGGATCAGTTCGTTGATCTTGCGGGTGGTCTTGTTCTTGTCGTTGATGGTGAACAGGACACCTTGCAGCAGCAGATTCTTGTTCAGCCCTTCCTGCACATATTTGATCGACGGCAGGGTGCGGAGCAATCCGTCATTGGCATAGGGGGTGGCGGTCACCGGAATGATCACGGCATGGGCCGAGGCCAGGGCGTTGATGGGAAGAATTCCCAAGGCCGGCGGGCAATCCACCACCACGTAATCGCATTGGAGATCGGTCTGGGCCAGAATGGTCGACAGGGTGCGCTGCGAGTTCTGCATCTCGGACAGCTTCAGCTCGATCCCCGCCAGACTGTAGGTGGACGGCAAGACCCGTACCCCGTCGAACACCGTCGGCACCATGACGTCGTCCACCGGCACGTGGCCGATGAAAAGATCGTAGATACCCTGTTTTATCTTCGGATCAATGCCCAGACTCTTGGTCGAATCCCCCTGAGAGTCCAGGTCGATCACCACCACCGACTTGCCGAAGGCGGCAAGGCATACGGCAAGGTTGGTACTGGTGGTGGTCTTTGAAATGCCCCCCTTCTGATTGAATATGGCGACGACATAGGGCTTCATGTCCGTAATTCGTCCATGACGCCGTATCGGCCGATATTCAAATATGTCAGGCCCATTTCAAAAACTTCCCTCCCAAAAAGGCATAATTCCCATCCCGGGAATCAGTCTCCCGCCCACCGGTGGACCGGGGATGCGCCACCCCTCGGCGTATAGCTTAAGCATAGACGGATTCCCGTTGCAACGAAAGACATCGGGGGAACTCTGGAGGGACAAGACCACTTTCCAGATCCTATGGGGTTTCATTGAGTCGTCGTGGCGGCGAACCGAGTCGCCTTGCGAAGAATCCCGACATTTGCCGCCACGATTTTTCGTTACAAATAAAAACGCCGCCCATGGATCGCACGGGCGGCGTTCGGCCTTCGGTCCGGCGGAATCAACTGGCCGGGTAGCAGCCGGCCATGAACAGCAGATCGCCGTTCGGCTTTACCCAAGTCTGCTTGGCGGCAAGCTTCTTGGTCTCGGGATGGGTCCAGGTATACCTGGCCCAGGCGCCGCCGGGACCGGCCTTGCCGGCCTTGACCATCTCCTGGATGATCATGACGCCGTTCACATCCTTCAGATTGGGAAGGTCCTTGTTATCGATCAGCTTGGGATTGATGGCATGGGCCTTGAAGATGCCGTCCATGGTCGCGACGATGACGTAAAGCTCGCCGTCGACCCACTCCTTGTTGCCCTTGTCCATGAAGTCGGCGAAGGCCTTGTCCTGACCAACCGCCTTGAAATGGACGATGGCCTTATCCACCAGCGCCTGGGCGGCCGGACATTCATCGGCGGCACGGGCCGCGCCCGAACCGACCACCACGGCGAAAGCGGCCAACATGACCATTTTGAAGAAATTCCTCACGACGCCCTCCTGTGCTTGATGCCGTTTTGATTTATGCCGACCGCAGGCGCCCGACCAGCCCGTCCACCTGGGACTGGAGGCGGCCGAACTCGCCCACCAGGGTTTCGGTGGTGACATGCACCGATGCGGCGGCGGTGCCGACCTGATCGGCGACCCGGCGGACCTCGCCGATTCCCGACGACACCGTCCGGGTTCCATCGGCGGCCTGACTGACCGAGGAGGAAATCTCGCCGGTGGCGCGGCCCTGCTCGGTCACCGCGCCGGTAATGGCCGCCAGCGCCTCGTTGACCCGGCCGATGGTGACGACGATGCCGTCGATGGCCTTCACCGCCTGCTCGGTCGCCGCCTTCATGGCGGTGATTTCGCCGGTGATCTCGTCGGTGGCCCGCGCCGTCTGGTTGGCCAGGTTCTTGACCTCGTTGGCGACCACCGCGAAGCCTTTGCCGGCATCGCCCGCCCTTGCCGCCTCGATGGTGGCGTTGAGCGCCAGCAGATTGGTCTGGGACGCGATGTCGTTGATGAGGTTCACCACCTCGCCGATCTTGCCCGACGCCACGGTCAGGGTCTTGACGGTTTCGTCGGTGCGGGCGGCCTCGGCCACCGCCTCGCCGGCGACCCGCGACGATTCGGCGACCTGGCGGTTGATCTCGGTGATGGAACCGACCAGACGCTCGGCCGCCTGGGCCACCGTTTCCACATTGCCGTTGGCCCGTTCCGAGGATTGCGCCACCTGAGCCGTCTGGGTGATGGCGGTTTCGGCGTTGGCGGCCAAGGTCTCGGCCTCGCCCCGGATGGAATCCGCCGCCCGCGACGCGGCATCGACGGCGGTGCGCACGGTGCTTTCAATCTCGCTGGCCAGTTCGCCCATGGCCTGGCGCTTGGAGCGGGCGGCCTCGCGCTGCATGGCCTCCTGCTCCCCGGTCAGCTTCTGAACCCGCTGGGCGTTGTCCTTGAACACCTGAACCGTGGCAGCCATGATGCCGATCTCGTCGCGGCGGCCGATGGCCGGCACCTCGACCGACAGATCGCCATCGGCCAGACGCTTCATCGCGTGGGTCATGCCGCCAACGGCGCTGGCGATGGCCCGCACCAGCAGGAACGAGATCGCCGCCAGCAACGCCATCGCCCCGAGGGTGATGCCGATGAACAGAGTCCGGGTGGTGGCCGCCGCCGCCGCCGCTGTCCGGCGATTGGCCTCGACCAGTTTGGCCTCCAGCGCGACCATGTTCTGGGTCTCGGCCCGCAGCGACTGGAAGCTGTCCTGGGCGGTCCACATGAAGGACACCGCGGCGGTGAAGTCCATCTTCTGCATGGAGATTACCTGGGCGGTGTTATCCTTGTAGAGGACCAGCGCCTGATCGATCTTCTTCAGCAGCGCGTCCTCGTCCGGTCCCACCGGAAAGCCGGTCCGGTAGGCGGCGAGGATCTTGCCGGCCTTGGCGATGGAATCGTTGAAGGCGGCCTCGATCACGGTGATCTTGGCCTCCTCGACACCGGCGGCATTCCAGGTGAGCAGGCGGTACAGAGCGGAATGGGCGTCCTGGAGGCTATCGGACAGTTCGGCGATCTTCAGCGACTTGGCGAAAGAGACGTCGGCGATCTCGTCGAGGGTCTGCTGTTGGGCATCCAGCCCCCGCATCCCGAGGACGGCGATGATCACCAGCCCGATCATGGCGACCAGCGGAACGATGGCGATCTTGAGCCAGATCTTCATATCGTCGAGAAAGCGCATCCTCCCCCCCCTCCCGGCGCATCGGCGCATCCCGCGCGTTGCACCCAAAAGCCGTGACCGCCCCGATATTACAGCCCATTGGCTGGCTTATCCAGCTCCGTGACGATTAGGCGTCGCCGTCCCCGTGATAGCGCTTGAGGGCTGCGTCGGCGGCGATCCGGCCGTCGCGGATGGAGCGGTCGAGATTGGACCAACTCCAGTCGTAATTGATATGATGGGCCACCGGAATCTCGACGACCTTCACCTTGGAGCCGGTTTCCAGCAGGTGATACTTGAACAGCTTGACGTCGTCCTCGCTGGTGGTGGCGGCGAACAGCATCACCAGATTGTTGAGCGAATCGTAAAGATTGTGGGGCCGCCGGATCTGCTTGCGGTCCAGGATGCGGCTGACCCAGACCTCGTCCAGATCGGGATGGTTGGCGAGCAGATCCTCGAAGTTGACCGTGTCGATGGTCGCCCCCTCGCAATAGACCTTGCCATCCATGGTGACCGGATCCTCGATATAGGGCAGCGCCGAGCAGGCGCACAGGGTCTCGGCCCGGATGCGCCGATACTTGGCATCCTTGTTGCTGAACAGTTCCAGCCGCTGGTCGGTGAGGTTATAGGCGTTGTGGTACAGAACCGGCCGGCCGGGCTGGGACAAAGCCGCGAAATCGATCTGCTCGAGAAAGGCGCTGTCGGGATAGAAGATCCGCGACAGCCCCTTGGTATCGCTCTGATACATCAGGCTGGTCATGAACCGCGTCACCGGATTGACCGCCATCACCTGATTGAGCATCAGGCTGTTGAAATTGGCCTGCGACCACTGGCCGGGATCGGCCATGAAGGCGACGATGTCCTCGCTGGCCTGCTTGATGGCCTCGGGAATCACCAGATTGCGGTAGTTGGTGGCATCCAAGGTGAAGTTCAGCGCATTGGTGGCGGCCGCCTCGAAATCGGGGGCGAAAGCGGCGGCGACGGGAAAGCGGTCATAGACATCGTCGGGCCGGAAAATACCCCGGAAGAACGCATCCGAGGTCTCGACCTCCTTGCCGGGCTCGGCCTGGTTCCACACGACCCCCAGCCAGGCCCCGATGCAGGCCAGACTCCAGACGTCGAAACGGATGTGCGGATCCTGGTGAAGACGCTCCAACGCACCGAGGGAGAGTCCGACCGCCGGACCGCCGCCAGCCAGACAAATCGCGCGTTTCATCACCATCGCACCCTCCGGTCAGCCCCAGAGACGGGGCACCGGAAGCATGTTATCTCGCAACGCAATATCGCGCAACAGTAACATAACCTACATCATGATCACCCGCAGCGCAATCCGGTGCCGCCAAGGCCGCAATACCCACCGGGATTTTTGGCCAGATACTGCTGATGATACGGCTCCGCCCAATAGAACGTCGTCGATTGGGCGATCTCGGTGGTAATGGCGCCAAAGCCGGCCCGGCTCAGCACCGCCTGGAAGGCCTGGCGCGAGACCTGGGCCTGGGCGAGATGCTCGGCGGATTCCACATAAATGGCCGAACGGTATTGGGTGCCCACATCATGGCCCTGGCGCATGCCCTGGGTGGGATCATGCCCCTCCCAGAACCGCCGGACCATACTGGCGAAGTCGGTCTTGCCGGTATCGAAGGCCACCATGACCGCCTCGGTATGGCCGGTGCGGGCGGAGCAGACCTCTTCATAGCTGGGATTGGGGGTGAAGCCCCCGGCATAGCCGACCGAGGTGGAATAGACCCCCGGCGCCGTCCAGAACAGCTTTTCGGCACCCCAGAAACAGCCCATGCCGAAGATCGCCACCGCCACACCCGCCGGGAAGGGCGGCACCAGAGCGGTCCCCAGCACCGCGTGCCGCTCGGGCACCGCCATGCTCCGGTCGCGGCCGGGCAGCGCCTCGACCGCCGTCACCATCACCGTCTTGCCGGGTTGCCACAGCGCCATCACCGCTCCTCCTGTCCTGATTCGCCGCCCACCGGGGCCGCCGGCCCGCGAGGGATGAAACGGGGCGGCCTCAGCGCCCATATGGGAACGGGAGCCGGTCAGCGCAACGACAGGGCGGCCAGGGCCAGGGCGGCGACCACCGCCAAGGCCCCGAGCAGGATGTCGCGCTGGCGGCGGTTGCGGGCATCCTTCTGCTCGATGCGCCGCTGCAGCCAACTGGTGGTCACCTCGACCGCGGCGGCACCGGCGAAATCGGTGAACACCCCCTGGACCGAGGACGGCTCGAACATGCCGTCATTGAACTCGTGCAGGACGAAGGTCGTCCACTCGCCGTCATATTCGACCTGACAGACCCAGTCCTGCAGCACCCAGCGCGATTGGACCTTGCGCACCGGCGATTCGGCATCCTGCCGGTGAAACGAGAGCTGATTGCCCTCGACAGAAGCTATCCGTGACTCGGCCATGTCCCCTCCCACAATGAAAGCATACACCAAACTGTAATAAATCCGGAGAATCCAAGTGTAATAATTGTTTCACCCCCCTTAAACAAGTCTTCACGTTATACGACAATCCATGAGCAGCGACGAGACCTCAGTATCCCAAGGTTCGGCTGATATCGCCAGGCATATGAATTCATCCATGCGCCTCGCCATGGGAGTTCCGTCCCTCGCTTCCATCCCCGTTGCCCCGCACTCCTTCCGCCCCCGCACCCCTTCCCGCCGAGGTGAGCCTTGACCCACCAGACAACGGCCGTTCAGGCCCTTTGCCCGATCTCCGCCGACGGTATCGAAGTGCGCCTGGCCGCGAGCCGCGCCGAGATCGCCGCCGCCCAACGCATCCGCTATCGGGTCTTCTACGAGGAGATGGGGGCCAAGCCCACCGCCGCCATGCAGGCGCTGGAGATGGATTACGACGATTACGACGAGGTCTGCGACCACCTGCTGGTGCTGACCGAGGGTGAGGTGGTCGGCACCTACCGCCTGATCCGCCGCCACGCCGCCGACGCCATCGGCCGCTTTTATTCGGCCGGCGAATTCGACCTGTCGCCCTTCCTCCACACCCCCGGCGAGATCCTGGAACTGGGCCGCTCCTGCGTCGACGCCCGCTGGCGCCATCGCGGCACCCTGCAGATGCTGTGGCAGGGTTTGGCCGCCTATATGGTGGCGAACAGGATCCAGGTGCTGTTCGGCTGCGGCAGCCTGCCCGGCACTGATCCCGAGATGCTGGCGCCGCAACTGGCCTATCTGCGCGACAACCACCTCGCCCCGCCCGAATTGCGGGCCCGCGCCCTGCCCCGGCAAGACCGCATCGATTTCGCCGAGGTCGCCGCCGCCTGGGACGCACGGCGGGTCCTGGCATCGCTGCCGCCCCTGCTCAAAGGCTATCTCCGGTTGGGCGGCATGATCGGCGACGGCGCCATCATCGACCATCAGTTCAATACCACCGACGTGCTGGTGGTGGTCAATACCGCCGATATCGCCGACCGCTACGTCAAGCGGTTCAGCGTCTAGAGCCGGATGCTTCGAGGTCGAATCGCGCCGGCGTTTCGCCCGAGAAGCTGAATCCGTCTCTCATCAATACGTTAGAGCGCGATGACAACAGGGTGAAGCCTGACGGCTTCACCCTGTTGTCCGGCTCTACTCCGCCGGCTCGACCCGGTTGCGGCCCTGGGCCTTGGCCCGGTAGAGGGCGGCATCGGCACGGCTGAGGCAGGCTTCCAGCCCCTCGCTGTCGGCGACCTTGCACTCGGCGACGCCGATGCTGGTGGTCAGGCGCAACGGGGCGCCGCCACCGACCGGGATATCCAGCTGCGACAGCCGATTCCGCAGGCGCTCGGCGACGATGATCGCGGCCGCCAGGGTGGTTTCCGGCAGGGCGATGGCGAATTCCTCGCCCCCCATGCGGCCGATCAGGTCCTGATCGCGCAACACATCGCGGGCGAGGAGGACAAAGGCCTTCAACGCCTGATCCCCGGCGGCGTGGCCGCGTTCGTCGTTGACGCGCTTGAAGAAATCCAGGTCGAGCATCAGCAGCGCCATGGGCCGGCCATAGCGGCCGGCACGCTGGATCTCCGCCCCGGCGGAGGCCATGAAATGGCGGCGGTTGAGGGCTTCGGTGAGAAAGTCGGTGGTGGCCAGTTGCACCAGTTCCTTCTGGACGCAGGCCCGTTCCAGCGTCTGACCGACCCGGCGGGCCAGTTCGCGCACCAGTTCGCGCTCCGAACCGGCGAAGGCCTCGTCGCCCTCGGCGGAGCGGCTTTCCGGCCAGCAGATCTCGATCCGGCCGGCGGGACGGGCGCCGGCGAAGACTTGGGCTTCCAACCGCCACGGGGTCTCCCTGAACTCAGGCGTCTCGATAGAACCGCCGGGAATCAAGCCGTTGAGGCAGGTCAGCCGCACCCCGAGGGTCTCCGGCCGCGGCCAGGCGCTGGGGATCAGGCCGACCACCTCCTCCAGCGCCGCCTGCAGCGGCAGCTCAAGGGATTCGAGGGTGCGGGACACCCCGTACAGGCAATTGATCTGGCGCATGCGCCGCTCCAACTGCCGATTGGCCTCCAGCGCCTCGTCCCGGGCCTCGCGCACCAGGATTTCGGCCCGCTTGCGATGAATGGAATAGCGCAGCGACCGTGACAGCGAGGGCGCGTCGATGCGGGCCTTCAGCATGTAATCCTGGGCCCCCTGCTCCAGCGCCTGGATCGCCTGCTCGTCGTCGTCGTGGTTGGTCAGCACCACCACCGCCAGTTCCGGTGCGGCGCCGCAGAACCGCCGCACCGTCTCGTCGCCGACCGAATCGGGCAGGGTCAGGTCGAGGAACACCACGTCGAAGCGGGTTTTGGCGATGGCTTCAAGCGCCGCCGCCAGACTGGCGGCGTGCTCGACCGCGACACCGGGGAGCTTTTCCAGTTCGGCGAGAGTGAGCAGGGCCTGGGTCGGACTATCCTCGACCAACAGGGCGTTCTGAAGTGCAATCACGGATCAGCGTTCTTTCCCGACAGCCATTGGCGATGAGAGCCCCTTACTGTAACGCATAAGGGAGAGTGCAAGCACCCCTGGAATGCCATATCATCGCCCCAATTTTGGGAGAGAGTCTCCTTCTGTCCGCATTTCATCGGAGAACACGTCCATGCGCCGTCCGTCCGCCCTCTTCGCCATCCTTATCGGCGGCCTCGCCCTGACGGCATGCCAGAAGGTGGACAACACCGCCGGGGCGCCGACCGTCTATATCGACCCCGGCAGTCCCGGGCCGGTCAAGGGCGTCGGCATCGAAAGCCAGGACATCATCGGCATGACCGACCAGATGCTGCGCGACATGCTGAGCCAGCCCCGGCTGGCCAATGCCCAGACGCCGCCCAACGTGATCATCGATTCCGAGTATTTCTACAATGAAAGCTCGTCGCGGCTGGACAAGAACTCCATCACCGACCGCCTGCGGGTCGGCCTCAACCGGGCGGCCCAGGGCCGCATGCAGTTCGTCGGGCGCCACTATGCCGACATGGTGGCCAAGGAGCGCGAGCTGAAGCGCCAGGGCACCGTCGATCAGGCCACCCAGCCGGCTGCCAGGGCCCAGAAGGGCGGCGACTACCGCCTGGGCGGCCGTATCACCTCGCTGGATTCGCGCGATCCCAAGACCGGCATGATGCAGCGCTACAATCAGATCATCTTCGAGATGGTCGACCTCGAAACCTCGGAAATCGTCTGGAGCGGCATCTACGAATTCGCCAAGGCGGCCCAGGACGACATCATCTATCGCTGAAGGAAATCGCGGCCATGGGCGTCGCGGGCACATCCCGGCGGAACACCTCGTGGTGGGGGCTGCGCCTCGTCGCCTCGACCATGGCCGCCGCCCTGGCCGGCGGCTGCGTCACCGCCCGCGAGCAGGAAGCCCGATTGGACGCCGGCACCGTGCACGCCTATATCGACGACAAGCCGCCGGAATTGCGCCGCGCCTTCTTCATCGCCCAGGCCCAGGGCCAGCGCAACCGGGTCCTCAACGACATGCGCCTCGGCCTCGCCACCTTCGCCATGGGCCGCAATCCGCTGGCCGAGACCCTGTTCGACGATGCCCTGCAGGGCATCGAAGCGGTCTATGCCGACACCGAATCGGCCAAGACCGCCCGCCAGTTGATGGTCAAGGAGCAGAACAAGGACTTCAAGGGCGAACCCTATGAGCGGGTCATGGCCTATTACTACCGGGGCCTGCTCTATCTGCGGGCCGGCGACTTCGAGAATGCCAGGGCCAGCTTCAAGGGCGGCATGCTGCAGGACGCCTTCGCCGAGGAGGAACAATACCGCGCCGACTTCGCCCTGATGCCCTACCTCCAGGGCTGGGCCGCCCATTGCGACGGCAATGCCGCCCTGGCCGCCGAGGACTTCAAGGAGTTCCGCGACCTCGACAAGGATACGCCGCTGCCGGGCGAGGACCACACCGTGCTGGTACTGGTGGAGACCGGTTCGGCCCCGGTCAAGATCTCCGATGGTCCGCGCCTGCGGATTCGCCGCAACGGCAGCGCCGAGTCCGCCCGCGTCCTGTGGGCCGATCCCGAATCCGAGCCTGACCATGGCCCCCCCGAACATGGGAAAGACCAGCTTTCCCGCAGCGACACCGCCCTGCTGGAGGACATCTACCGCCAGGCCTCCACCCGGGGCGGCCGCGCCTTCGACGCCATCCTGGAGGGCAAGGCCGAGTTCAAATCCACCGCCGATACGGTCGGCAAGGTCGCCATGGCCGGCGCCGTCATGGCCGGCAAGGTCGCGGCGTCCAGTACCCCGCGCCGCGACGCCAGCCGGCAGGAGCAGCAGCGCCAGGAGGAGGTCCAGCGCGACGCCGCCGTGGCGGGCGGCGCCCTGGCGGTGATCGGCCTGCTGTCCAAGGCGACCGCCTATTCAATCGAGGCCGGCGCCGATACCCGCTATTGGGACAACCTGCCCGACCGCGTCCTGGGGGTGACCCTGGCCCTGCCCGACCGCGTCCGGACGTTGCGGGTGGAAATCCTCGGCCCCCGCGGCGATCCGCTGCGCTTTACCGAGATTCCCATCACCCGGGCCGGACGCTGCGGCATCGCCTGGGTCCGCGACGGCGATACCCTGCCCCGCAATCCCCGGGCGCCCAACAGCGTGCCGCCCGAGGTCATGGCCAGTCCGGTGATCATCCCGCCCATCCCCGCCTCCCCCCCGAGCGACGACTCAAGGAAACGCCCCCCGAGCGACGCCAAGGAAACGAAGGAGTAGCATCCATGAGACGCCTGTTTGCCACCACGTTCGGCCTGCTGCTGCTCGGCGGCTGCACCACCATGGACCCGGCGCCCGTCTGCAATATGTCGCGGGTGGCGTCGCAGCGCGATCTGGTGCCGGGACCGGCCATGGTGCCGGATGAAAGTTCGCCGTTGAAGGAAATGCCGCTGAATTCGGTCAATATCACCGACGGCAACATCATCAACAAACTCTATGTCCGCGCCATCACCGCCGGCCGGACCGGAACCGGCACGGTGAAGGTGGTGGCCCAGGTGGTCAACTGCACCGACTTCCCGCTCAACGCCGAGGCCCGCACCCGGTTCGTCACCGCCGCCCAGGCCCCGGCCGAACCGGTCAGCGCCTGGAAACGGTTTCATCTGGCGCCCCATACCGTCGAGGATTACAGCGAGTTTTCCACCGGCGCCGAGACGGTGGACGGCTACCTGATCGAGATGAGGGAAACCAAATGAGCCGCGCCCCGCTTTCCCTTCTGCTGACGGCGCTGCTGCTGCCCGCCGCCGCCCAGGCCCAGACCGTCGGCGACAAGGTGCCGCCCTATCAGGCGCCGCCCAAGGTCGCCGCGCCGGTGCGCGACGGCGCCGATGCCGGCCCCGGCATCGACCAGACCATCCGCCCCGACCCGTTCAGGCCGCGCGAGGACCTCATTCAGCAATTCGCCGCCGCCTACGACAAGGGCGGGCGGCCGCGGCTGGCGTTCTACTGGAACCGCCAGCTCTCCGACACCCTGGTCCAGTGGTACAGCGACAGCCGCACCGTCACCACCGGCAAGACCGCCAATTCCACCGAGGGCGACCTGACCTTCAAGCAATCCGGATCCAACCAGAACACGGTGGAGACCCAGCGCCGCGCCATGACGGAACCCGGCCGCCGGCCACCGCCCGAGACCTGGGATTGGGAGTTCCAGAACGGCTTCCTCGCCCCCTTCCTCCAGGCCAACGCGGTGGTGGTGGACCGCACCGCCATCCTGCGCATCATGGGCGCCGGCGCCGAGGAGATCGACCCCCGCACCGTCGAGATCATGGCCCTGCAGAACATGGCCGATCTGCTGGTGGAAGTGCTGGTGACCAATTCCCCCCAGGCCACCACCGGCTATGAATTGCGCGCCCGCATCATCGACGTGCGCACCGGGCGCATCCTCGCCATGGTCAACAGCCGCAACCTCAGGGACTGGCAACGCCAGGGCCAGATCACCGCAACCCCTCACGGCTTCGACCTGCCCCCCGAGAACGATGACAGGTTCGGCCCCGAACAGGGCGACAACCGCACTGTGGCCACCCCCCACGGCTTCGAGCAGCGGCCCCGGCCGCCCCGGCTGAACGCGATCGCCGGGAATCTGGCCTATAATGTGATGACCGGCATGATGCCCCGGCTGGAAAGCGGCCCGCCGGCGGTGGTGCCGGGCACCCCCTTCACCGCCCCGGCCCCGCCGCCACCCATGACTCCGCCCATGCCGCCGCCCTCCCCCATGACCAAGACCGAAGCGCCGCCGGCCTGGACGGCCCCCATGCCGGCAACCCCGCCGAATCCGCCGCCGCCGCCGATTCCCGGGGCCGCCCCGCCGGCTCCCAATCAAAGCGCCGTGCCGCTGCCCGAGGTGGAGGCCAAGCCCCTTCCCGCCCCGCCCAAGGCGGCGGCGGCCCCCAAACCCGCCGAGATCCCCGCCCCGGCGGCGGAAGAACCGCCCATGCCGCGGCCGACCACGCAGTAACCGATGAACCTTATGCCGGCCGGGCCGCCTTGGTCAGCATGGCGTCGAAGGCGTCCTTGATCCGCGCGATAGCGGGCTCCTTATAGGAGAACACCGATGTGCCGCGATGGACCAGCATGGTGGCGTTGACCTCGAACACCACGATGTTGCCGTCCCGGTCGAGCGAGCAGTCGATGCCGAAATAGTCCAGCCCGATGGCGGCCCCGATCGCCCGCAGGGCGGCCCAGTGGCCGGCGTCGAACACGCCCGCCGGGTCATCGACGAATGCTTCCTCCTCCCGGCGCATCCAGTCCTGATTGGCCATGTCGGTGCGGAAATGATGCACCTTCCACTGATCGCCGATGGCCAGGTGATAGGGAAGGATGCGGCCATCGGTGAAGATCAGCCGGTATTTCCGGAAATATCCGTCTTCCGATCGATAATCCACATATTCGGTCACGTAATAATCGGCGTCGGGACGATCGGCGACAAAGGCGGCGACCGAAGCGGCATCGGCGAGCTTGTCGAAGGCCTCGCCGCCATGGGTGCCGCTCAGGCGCACCAGCAAGGGGAACGAGAACCCCGCCAGGGCGTCGTCGCCATCCGGCGCGGCGAGGGCGCCGCCGCTCAGGCGAATGGTCCGGGGAATACGGCAACGTGGGAGTCCGGCCAGCCGCGCCGCGATCTCCTCCCGCCCGGTGGCCATGATCTTGGCGGGATGGTTGATGGTCGGGCGCCCGATGCGTTCGACCAGATCCAGGGCGACGGGAAGGATGTCGCGGCCATGGTCGACGTCGGAGATCAGATTGACCACCACATCCCCGCTTCGGCGCAGCAGGTCGAGATCGTATTCGGCGTCGGGCATCACCCCGAGAAAATAGCTGTCATAGCCGGCCCGGCCCACCAGATAGTCGCTGGGGGTGTTGGAGGCCCCCGGCGCCAGCAGCAGCAGAACCGAGAAATCGGCCTCGGCCTTGATCCCCGCCCGCTTGCTCAAGGGGCGCAGCCGCTGGGCATGGCGGAACAGCCGCCGGGCCTCGTCGCCTTGATCGCAGCGCAACAGGACATTGCCGAGGGCGATATGGGTGTCGGCATCCTCGGGCTGGAGCAGCGCCGCCTGGCGGAAGGCGGCGACGGCCTCCTCCAGCCGGCCGCATTCGCGCAGGGCGTTTCCCAGATTGTAATACCCGTCGGCCAGGGTCGGGTCCACGGCGATGGCCTCGCGGCACAGCGGAATCGCCTCGGCGGAACGGCCCAGTTCGAACAGCAGGACACTGAGATTGTTGAGGGCCTGGAGAAAGCGGGGCTGCAGGGCGATCGCCTTGCCATAGGCCTCCGCCGCCTCTTCCCCGCGCCCGAGCTGGGCCAGGACATTTCCCAGATTGTTGTAGCAGGCTTCGGGGCGGGCGCAGCGCGACGCGATGGCGGCGCGGAAGGCCGAGACCGCCGCCTCGGCCTGGCCCAGGTCCAGCAGCGCATTGCCGAGATTGTTGTGGGCCTCGGCATAATCGGCCCGCAGGGTGATGGCATGGCGGTAATGGCCGGCGGCGTCCGCCATCAGCCCCTGGCTCTCCTGGGCGATCCCGAGATTGTTGTGGGCCTCGGCCAGACCGGGGGCAAGCGCGATGGCGCGGCGATAGCAGGCCGCCGCCTTGCGGAACTGCTCCTGAAACAGATTCACATTGCCGAGCAGATAGTGGGCCTCGGCCAAACGGGGATGGGCGACCAGCACCGCCTGGATCACCGCCGCCGCGGCCTTGAACTCGCCCCGGTTCAGGCTGGCGGCCGCCTGGGACAGCCGGGCGCGCAGCGCCGTATCCGCCTCCGCCGCCTTGGGTTGGCTGTTATGGGCCTTGCCGGCGCGGCGGTCCTTACGGTTCATGGCGGTGTCCCTGGCGGCTGCGGATGATCATTCCCCCTTTCTACGCCGGAGCGGCGCCCGCCGCCTCCGGATTGGTACGGGATGGATGCAGCAGCGCCATGAAAATAACATCAAGCCACCGGCCATCAATGAAAACAGCCCGCCGGGCCACGCCATCCCGCTCGAACCCATGGGCGGTGTAGAGTTTGATGGCGTGCCGGTTGGTCTCGAACACCACCAGGCTGAGCCGGCTGAGATTAAGCTGGTTCCAGCAGTACTTCACCGTCAGCCGAAGGGCATCGGAGCCATAGCCTTTGCCGCGATCCGCCGCGCTGCCGATCCTCATGCCGATAAGGGCGGACCGGTTGACCGGGTCGATGCCCCAAATCTGCACGAAGCCGATGATATCCGGGGAGTCGAAGTTACGGATGGCGAAACAGACCCGCGACGGGTCATTCCCGTTGCCGAACCAGAACTCCTCCTGCCCCTTCCACACCGCGGGACGGTAAGGCTCATTCAGCCGCGCCGCTTCGAAATCATCGGCCCACAGGAACAGCAGGGGGAAGTCGTTCGGCAGAAGCGGGCCGAGCGTTACCGATGCTCCCTTGATCATGGAACTCTCCTGGTGGCGGAGGACGCTTCGGGGGGACGGGACGCCCGCCCGGTCATCCGGACGTCAATCCGCTGTCTGATTAAGATGACCGTGTAACGCGGTGATGCCGGGATGGGTAACACCGTGTAACCTTCCCGTCGCGCTCTCATGTCTTGATGAGAGACGGATTCCGCCTCTCGGGCCAATCGAAAAATTGGAGGTCAGCCCCCGATTGTCCCGGAACATTGAAAATGTTAGGGTTTCTGGGGAAGCGCCAGAAGGTCAGAGTTGGCGCGGATCAAAATTGTCAAGCCAAAACAACCACATCCGACACGCCCATGGCGGCGCTTTTATCTTGCGGTTCATTCTTCGTGGCTTCCTGCGTGACGAGATTCGTGGTATCGAGCGTTGCAATGGAAGAAAGCACCATCACCCCCCAATTCACGGCAATGCAATGTCATTCAAGTTCGAACTGGATCGCCTGACCGATTACTCGTCCGCCGATATCGAGAACGAGATTCGGCGGGTAGCCGACGTGTTGGCCGTTGCACCGCTTAAGAAGCGAGAGTTCGACAACGAGTCGAAGGTTCACTCGAGTACGGTTATACGGCGCTTCGGGAGCTGGCAGGCTGGATTGGAGGCGGCGGGACGCGGGCACCTTTATGGTGGTGGCCCTGTAACCGAGAAGATGCGAGTGCAGAAGGGCCGAGAACTCCGAGACGAGGATCTTCTCGGAGAACTTCGCCGAGTAGCGCGGACGCTTGGCCGCACTGACTTGACCATAGACGATATCAATAGCCACAGCATTGTAGGCGAAGGCATCTTCAGGAAACGGTTCGGGACGACACGTAGCGCCATTGAGCAGGCTGGTCTGACCGTGAGGCCTCTAGGTCGGCGATACACAAACGATGAATGCTTCGAAAACCTGTACGAGGTTTGGAAGCATTATGGTCGTCGTCCCAGCTTCTCGGAAATCAATCGTTCTCCATCGAATGTAGGTGGCGAGGCATATATCAAGCGCTTCGGCACCTGGATGAAGGCCCTGGCGGCCTTTGTAGATCGCGTGAACGCAGAGCCGGACAGTGAGTCCGCTCCAGCGGCAATCCCTTCATCGCCCTCCGACGTAACGCCCAAAAAAACTCCTGGGCCTATAAATGGTAGTCGCGATGAGAGACGGGACGTCCCACTTGGCCTGCGGTTCCGCGTACTTAGCCGGGATAGGTTCAAGTGCGTCTTGTGTGGTGACCACCCCGCTCGGAATCCTGACTGCGATCTCCACGTTGACCATGTAACCCCTTGGTCAAAGGGCGGAAGGACTGATTTTGAAAACCTGCGAACGCTGTGCGCGCAATGCAATGTCGGTCGCGGGAATCGTTACGACGCCGACGATCAGCCTGCTTCGGGGACAGCGGCGGCAGATTAATCGCGGACAATCGGGGTCAAACCCCGATTGTCCAACGAGCAGATCACGACTCGCCAACCGGACCAATAGCAGGCGGCGGGAAGCTCCCTTTGTCTCGTCATCCCCGCCACCTGGGGTGGCTAACCCATCTCGCCGGCCTCGGCCTGGGCCTGGGCCAGATCCAATTCGGTGCCGAGGGCGTCGTCGCGCGCCCCCTCCCAGCGATCGAGGCAGACCAGATCCGCCAGTTTCAGGCGCTGGCGCCAGCCGCGGGTCGCCAATTCGGGCTGGTCGAAGAAATGGCTGACCTTGCCGATGCACAGATAGGCCACCGGCACCACCCGCTCCGGCAGGCCCAGGATCTCTTTCAGGGCCGGCTCGGAGATGATGCTGACCCAGCCCAGCCCCAGCCCCTCGGCGCGGGCGGCCAGCCACAGATTTTCCACGGCGCAGACGGTGGAATAAAGATCCATGGTCGGAATATGGGTGCGCCCCAGCACCACCGGCCCGACCCGGTCGCGATCGCAGGTAACGCAGATATTGAGCGGCGCCTCCAGGATGCCTTCCAGCTTGAGCGCGCGATAGGTGGCCTGCCGCCCGCCTTCGAACAGGGCGGCGGCCTCGTCGTTGGCGGCGGAGAACGCCGCCTTGATCCGGCCCCGCACCTCGGGCGAGCGCACCAGGATGAAACTCCACGGCTGCATGAATCCCACCGAGGGGGCATGGTGCGCCGCCGTCAGGACGCGGGCCAGCACCCCATGGGGAATCGCATCGGGCAGGAACTGGCCCCGCACGTCGCGCCGCGACAGCAGAACGCGGTAAAGCCCCCGGCGATCGGCATCGCTCAGCCTATGGAGACCCTGGATAGCGGCCCCTGGTTCTGTCATTCTTCGCCCCCCGCGCTCCGCCCCTGGTCTGAGAGCGTCCCCGCCATCATATCTTAGAGCTATGATCACGCAACGCGATCTCTGGGTGTTCGGGTACGGGTCGCTGATGTGGCGCCCCGGTTTCGAGTGCGACGAGGTTCGCCCCGCCGTGCTGGAGGGCTGGCATCGCGGCTTTTGCGTCTATTCCCGCCACTGGCGCGGCACCCCCCAACGCCCCGGACTGGTGCTCGGCCTCGATTGCGGCGGCGCCTGCCGGGGCCTGGCCTTCCGGGTGGCCGCCGCCCGCGCCCCGGCGGTGATCGACTACCTCACCGAGCGTGAGCTGATCGGCTATGCCTATGTCCCCCGTACCATGGAAATCCGCCTCGCCGACGGCCGGGAGGTGGAGGCCTATACCTTCGTCGCCGATCCCACCCATCACCATTATGCCGGCCAGCTTCCCCTCGAACAGGCCGCCGCCATCATCATGGATGCCGAAGGCTGCGCCGGGCTCAACCGCGACTATCTGATCAACACCATCCGCCATCTGGAACAGGATGGCTTCGCCGAACCCGGCCTGCACGCCCTGCTGGTCGAGGTCGAGCGCCAGACCGGCATCATCGAGGCCGGCTCGGGAATCTGATCCGACGCGCGAACGGAACCCTCCAGTCTCGCTCCATATTGCAACGCAACATTCAAGGCTTCGTCATCATGGCGATGGTCCCGGCGTGGCAGAGTCGCCCCAGGCCAAACCGACATGGTCATACCGCCGAGCCATTGAGCTGACCTTTTTTCAGTTCGATGGCGAGAAGGCAAGGGCGCAGCCCGCCGCGCCTCGTGGCGCGAGAGCCAAGCGCCAGCGCCCGGCGATTGAGGGCGCCAAGACGAGTCACGAAGTGGCTCGTCGGTATCAAACATCTATGGAGAACCGCGATGAAGTATCGTTGGGAAGAGATCAACCAGATGCGCGACATTCTCGAAGCCGAGATCCACGGCCACCATTTCGACCGCGAGCACGCCCGCCGGGTCGCCCTGACCGTGGCGGAAAGGTTCCCCGATTGCGCCCGGAGCATGGGACGCATCGCCGAGCGCATGGCTTCCGGGGGCTAGCCCCGGTCCAAACGGCGGAAGAATTCGTCCAGGGCGGCGAAGGTGTGGTCTCCCCAGCGGGACCGCACCGAGCGGGGATCGGCGCGCATGGTCGCCGCCAGATCGTCGAACAGCGCCCGCATCAGCGCCGAGAAGGCGCTTTCGCCCAGGCGGAAATGATCGTCCGCGGCGCCACGGCGAACCGGGGCGAGGTGGCCGTTGACCATCTCCATGAACCAGGACCGGCGTTTGTCGAAGCTGGAAAAGTAATGGGCCACCACCACCAGCACGTCGTTGACCAGGGCCTTGGCGTCGGCATCGGCATAGACGGCCTCCCAGTCCCAGCCGTCATCGCCCTGGGCATGGCGCTCCAGGATGGCTTCGCATTTGGTCTGGCACTGCTCGTGGAGGGTCGGGCCGATCATCTTGTCGATGGCCAGGGCGAAGCCGGGAATGATCCGCCGCGACAGGATGCCGGCACCGCCGTCATCGCCGGCCCGCGGCGGGAAGAGCCGGGCGAAGCGGCGCATCAGGATGCGATCGAACGGCATCCGGCGCGCGCTTTCCAGCTGATGCGCCTCGCGCAGCAGCGTGCAATCGTCCCAGGCGCGCTGGTAGAAACCGCCGAACCGCGCCTGTTCGGACTCGACGAAGCGCTGGGCCAGGGCGCGGATCCGGGCCGCGCTCAGACTGCCGCCGGCCTTGGCCGCCTCCACCTCCAGCCGGGTGGCGAAGTGGCCCACCATGGTCGTTCCCACCGTCCGGCAACAGCGCGGCCCGTGCGCGGAGGATGGGGAGGGAGGCTTGCGAGAGGGCATCGCGACCTTGGGAAAGGGAGAGAGGGGAAGGGGCCGAGGATAGCCCCTCCCTCCGCCCCAAGCCATATGCGTTTGACAGGTCCGGTGTGGCTCCATAGTCTGCCTGGGCTCGTTACAATTTTGGTTATTGATATGTCCGACGTCCTGTCCATCGCCCTTGCTCAGATCAACCCCGTGGTGGGCGACGTCGCCGGCAATATCCGTCTCATCCGCGAGGCCCGCGCCAAGGCGGCCGAGGCCGGCGCCGAACTGGTGGTGTTCAGCGAATTATGCATCTGCGGCTATCCGCCGGAGGATCTGGTGCTGAAGGGCGCCTTCCTCGACGCCTGCGAGACCGCCGTCAACAACCTGGCGGCGGAAACCGCCCAGGGGCCGGCGGTGCTGATCGGAGCGCCGTGGCGGGTGGCCGACAATCTGCACAATGCCGCCCTGCTGCTGGACCATGGCCGTATCGCCGCCACCCGGCTCAAGCATCATCTGCCCAATTACGGCGTATTCGACGAGGCCCGGGTCTTCGCCGCCGGACCGATGCCGGGGCCGCTGTCCTTTCGCGGCGTGCGCCTGGGCGTCATGATCTGCGAGGATATGTGGTTCGCCGATGTGGCCGAGACCCTGGGCGAAAGCGGTGCCGAGATCCTGGTGGTACCCAACGGCTCGCCCTATGAGGTGGACAAGTCCGGCGTCCGCCGCGATCACGCCCGCGCCCGTGTCGCCGAGACCGGCCTGCCGCTGATCTACGTCAATCAGGTGGGCGGCCAGGACGAGCTGGTATTCGACGGCGCCTCCTTCGTGATCGGCGGCAATGGCGAGACCCAGGCCAGCCTGCCGCCGTGGAGCAGCGAACTGGTCCTGACCCGCTGGAGCCGCGACCCCAGCGGCTGGCGCTGCGACGGCCCCGCCGCCGCCCCGGCGTCGCGGCTGGAAGGCGTCTATCAGGCCATGGTGGTGGGACTGCGCGACTATGTCGCCAAGAACCGCTTTCCCGGGGTGGTGCTGGGCCTGTCGGGCGGCATCGACAGCGCGCTGTGCGCCGCCGTGGCGGTGGATGCCCTCGGCGCCGACAAGGTGTGGTGCGTGATGATGCCCTCGCCCTATACCTCGAACGAAAGCCTGGAGGATGCCGCCGCCATCGCCCAACTGCTGGGCGTGCGGTTGGACAATGTCGGCATCGGCACCGCCATGGGCGCCTATGAATCCATGCTGGCGCCGCTGTTCGCCGGCTGCCAGCCCGACATCACCGAGGAGAATCTCCAGTCGCGCGCCCGCGGCATGACCTTGATGGCCATCTCCAACAAATTCGGCCCCATGGTGCTGTCCACCGGCAACAAAAGCGAGATGTCGTGCGGCTATGCTACCTTGTATGGCGACATGTGCGGCGGCTATGCGGTGCTGAAGGACGTCTACAAGACCACGGTGTTCGCCCTGTCGTCCTGGCGCAACCAGAACCACCCCGTCCACGGCCGGGGGCCGGCCGGACCGGTGATGCCCGAACGGGTGATCACCAAGCCGCCCTCGGCCGAATTGAAACCCGACCAGACCGATCAGGATACCTTGCCGCCCTATCACATGCTGGACGGCATCCTGGAATGCCTGATCGAAGGTGAGATGAGCCTGACCGATACCTGCGCCAAGGGCTTCGACGAAGCCACGGTGCGCCGGGTCTGGCGCATGCTCGACCGCGCCGAGTACAAGCGCCGCCAGGCGCCGCCGGGCGTCAAGGTCTCGTCGCGCGCCTTCGGCCGCGAGCGCCGCTACCCCATCACCAACGCCTTCACCCAGGCGGTTTAGAGCGGTTTGCGACCGAATTGGATCACTCTGACGGAGCCGATTTGCGTGCCAGTGCGCGAAAGACGGCGCAGAGCGTAGCGGCGCTACGGTCAAGCCGTCTGACATGGCAATGGCCGCA
>Ga0316222_1000463_pt1 | contig 62806 bp, 53 predicted proteins | sample TBH18011metaG_FD_206008 | JGI IMG/M metagenome (GOLD analysis project Ga0316222, IMG submission 206008) | Freshwater microbial communities from Trout Bog Lake, Wisconsin, USA - TBH18011 | ecosystem: Environmental > Aquatic > Freshwater > Lake > Hypolimnion/Profundal zone | place: USA: Wisconsin... | reverse complement strand
GGGGTCACACCTTCTGGTTCATGGAAGAGTTGTTCGTAGCGCCATTGCACTACGGCTTCGTATTCTTTGGCTGGTTGGCACTGGCAATTGCTGGTGTACTCCTGCAGGTTTTCGCAAGCTTTGGCAAGCTCATTAAAAACGAGCTCTGCCCCGACCTAGACTGATGAAGATTCGATAAATTCGGGGATTCAAATAACCCTCGTAAACTCATGGTTGCGGGGGTTTTCTATTTGGTGTTTCCTTACCGGAAATGGGTTACAAATTTGGAATCACTATTAATGCCAAATCATTGTTTGCAGCTAATCGTCCATCGCTTTTTTAACGTTCAGTGTGAGTCATGACACCCGTCCGCGACATTTTTTCTTATAAGAAGTATTGGGCTCATCGCTTTGGTGTGTCACCACAATTACCCACCACTCAGGAGGAAATGAATCAACTTGGGTGGGATGCTTGCGATGTGGTTATTGTCACGGGTGATGCCTATGTCGATCACCCTAGCTTTGGTATGGCCATCATTGGACGTGTACTCGAGGCACAAGGCTTTCGAGTTGGCATCATCTCGCAACCAGACTGGACCTCCCCATCTGATTTCGCTCGACTAGGCAAGCCGACCCTTTTCTTCGGCGTGACCGGCGGGAATATGGATTCCATGGTAAATCGCTACACGTCAGACCGGAGAATTCGGTCAAATGACGCATATACGCCCGATGGCGCCGCCAATAAAAGACCGGACCGTTGCGTAACCGTTTACGCTCAGCGATGCCGTGAGGCGTTCAATACTGCCCCTATTGTTCTTGGTGGCATTGAAGCAAGCCTGAGAAGGCTAGCTCATTACGACTATTGGTCAGATACCGTGCGCCGATCCGTACTTATAGACGCCAAAGCGGATCTCCTGGTATTCGGCAATGGAGAGCGTCCAATCATTGAAATCGCACATAGGCTAGCTAACGGGGACTCCATAAGCTCGATAAATGATGTTCGCGGAACCGCAATCGTCCGTAAAGATCTCCCCGACGAATCACTTATTCTTGATTCGACAGAGATTGACCGACCCGGCCCTGTAAATATCCCCGAAAACCCCTATGAGGAGGTCTCTAGCACCTGCTCCACCGAGCAACCCATTCAAATCAAGCCCAAAAGACAGCTTAAAGAACATAACAGTATTCGCCTGCCTTCTTTCGATCAGGTGAAAAATGATCCCGTGCTTTACGCGCATGCATCCCGAGTTCTTCACCAAGAAACTAACCCAAACAACGCTCGCCCATTAATACAGGAGCATGGAGACCGTAATATTTGGGTCAATCCCCCAGCCATCCCTCTCCAAACAAACGAGATGGATGCCATTTACGAGCTGCCATATTCGCGCAAACAGCATTATTCTTATGGTGAAAGCAAAATTCCTGCCTTAGAAATGATCCAGCATTCCGTCACTATCATGCGCGGATGTTTTGGCGGATGCAGCTTCTGCTCAATAACAGAGCATGAAGGACGCATCATACAAAATCGCTCTGAAGACTCCATCATCAGGGAAATTGAATCCATAAGAGATACATCACCTAGTTTTACTGGCCATATCTCAGATTTAGGTGGCCCGACAGCAAACATGTACCAGCTGGCCTGTAATGACTCTGTCACCGAGGCGAACTGCCGAAGGCTTTCTTGCGTCTTTCCAAGCATCTGCAAAAACCTCAACACGGACCACGGGCCTCTCATTAAGCTCTATAGGCGCGCCAGAGCCATTCCTGGTATAAAAAAAATTACCATCGGCTCGGGCCTTCGTTACGACTTGGCGGTCAGATCCCCGGAATATGTCAAAGAGCTTGTGACCCACCACGTGGGCGGTTATCTAAAGATTGCGCCGGAACATACGGAAACTGGTCCGCTATCAAAGATGATGAAACCAGGCATCGGTACATATGATGCTTTTAAGAAGCTCTTTGATAAATATTCAAAAGCAGCCGGTAAGGAGCAATATCTAATCCCTTATTTCATAGCGGCTCATCCAGGCACACGGGATGAGGATATGTTGAATTTGGCCGTCTGGTTAAAACGTAATGGTTTCCGGGCAGATCAAGTCCAAGCGTTTCTTCCATCCCCAATGGCACTGGCCACGACCATGTACCATACTGGTAAAGACCCGCTTCACCGCATAAGCAGGAGCAGCGAAACCGTCGCCGTTCCCAAGGGTATTCGACAAAGACGCCTTCATAAAGCTTTCCTTCGTTATCACGATGCAGAAAACTGGCCCTTGCTTCGAGAAGCCCTAAAAAATATGGGCAGAGCCGATTTAATTGGAAATGGACGTCATCACTTAATTCCATCATGGCAACCCGCGGGCACAGGAAGCCAAAAGGAGCGTATTCATACGGCGAAGAAAACACATCCTTTTAAAACCAAACATACTGGCCTCCCAACCATTAAGCAAAGCTGGAATAACGCCAAACCACCCAAGAAAAGAAAATAACTTAGCACCTGAAAACGAGCATCCAACCCATTACGATTATAGGAAAGATATGAGCAAATTGAGCCTCCTCACAGCAACACGAAACATGGAAAGGACCATGGCATTCGTAGTTTATAGGTTCTCTATTTACCTCGGCATGGCGTTCGGCCTATTGATAGCAACTCTTGCAGGAGCTGGGACTTTAGTCGGCTTCGGCTCTCTATCTAAAAACGCCGGATCTTTTGGTCCTTTTGGGGCAATAACGGGATTCATCCTGTTCATTTTCTTCATCTACCGACTTCGCAAATTCTTGCTCGCTTCAGTATTAGCTCCACAAATCGTCTTGCTGACAGAACAAATTAAAGGACATGTATTACCTACAGGAAAAGCGCAGATCGAATTCGCCCATGAAAAACTAAATTCATTTTTCCCCAACCCCTCAGAGCTGCATGAATTAGATGACTTAATTAAAGCCTGCCTCATAGAAATATCGAGGAAAGCCCCCATACCGGCACCATTTTCAGAATCCTCCCACCTCCATAGAATTTACAGAAGCTTACAGAGCGGGATCTTCTCCCTTAACCATCTACCCATTTTGGCCTCCGTTTTCAATGATCAGACGGAACGAACGTGGACAAACTCAGCTAAAGCCCTTGCTTTATTTGAGAAGAGCCGCCATTCAATAATCACAGATCGGCTAACTGCATCTATTTTCGAATGGTTATTCCTCGCCCTGACTTATCCCGTCTTACTCATCGGGATCCGTCGACTTATATCCGAAATCCCGATGGATGTGAGCTTCTGGCCTTACGTATTCGCACTCGTGTTTTGTTGGGTTATCAAATCTTCATTTCTGGATGGCATCGTGGAGTCTGCGATTGCCCAACGTTTCATTAGCTTGACCGATGAAGCGCCTTACAACCTTGATGACCGCGAGATAAGGTCTGCTTCCCCCTCCTACAACATTATTTTAGAAGCCGCCACTCTAAGAGAAAGGGCTTACAGGCTCTAACACTTAAGTCTTGCAAGGATCCAGTAAGTTAAAAACGCTCACGAAAACCGTAGCACCTATAAGCGCTATAATGGCCGACACAATCTTAGACCTTGCTAGGTCTAAGGTATTCCAATATATTTCGAACGTTTTAAAGTCTGGCAGGAATGTTTCATGCGAGTTATACAAGAAGCGCTAACTTTTGACGATGTTCTTCTGGTTCCAGCTTACTCGAACATCCTTCCACGCGACGCAAGCCTGAAAACACAGCTCACTCGCAACATACAACTGAATATACCGCTGCTCTCTGCGGCCATGGATACCGTCACAGAATCACGCCTAGCAATCACCATTGCTCAAGAGGGTGGGATTGGGATTATTCATAAGAATATGAATGCCGAGCGTCAAGCGCACGAAGTGACCACCGTAAAGAAATACGAAAGTGGCGTCATCAAAGAACCTTTCACAGTTGAGCCTAACGCCACTGTGCGTGATGTTTTGGAACTAACCCGAGCTAAAGGGATTTCCGGTGTGCCCGTTGTGGATAAGGGAGAATTGGTCGGCATCGTGACAAGTCGAGACTTGCGATTCGAAACCAGGCTCGATGAACCCGTAGCTAACGCAATGACTCCAAAGCATAAACTAGTCACCGTTAAGGAGGGAGCCAGCAAAGAAGAAGCCATAAGGCTATTGCATGAGCATCGGATCGAAAAGGTACTGGTTGTCAACGATGCATTCCAATTACGAGGAATGATCACGGTCAAGGACATTCAAAAATCACGCGACTATCCGCAAGCCTGCAAGGATGAACAAGAAAGATTAAGAGTGGGGGCGGCCGTAGGTACAGGCGCAGGCACAGAAGAAAGGGTCGAAGCCCTTGCCGCGGCAGGCGTCGATGTTGTGGTTGTAGACACCGCCCACGGGCACTCCCAAGGAGTGCTAGACAGGGTTAAGTGGGTCAAAACGAATTTTCCTCATATTCAGGTAATAGGTGGAAATATTGCCACCGGCGAAGCGGCCCTTGCCTTGGTTGCTGCTGGGGCCGATGCCGTAAAAGTGGGCATCGGACCTGGGTCTATCTGTACAACTAGGATTGTCGCTGGTGTAGGTATACCTCAGATTTCTGCCGTTTCAAATGTTGCCGAGGCATTGAGAGGCACTGGAGTCCCGCTCATTGCAGACGGCGGCGTACGATATTCTGGTGACGTAGCAAAAGCATTAGCAGCCGGTGCTTACGCGGTTATGCTCGGCGGACTGTTTGCGGGTACCGAGGAGGCGCCGGGTGAAGTTGAACTTTATCAAGGCAGATCATATAAAACTTACCGCGGCATGGGTTCTCTGGGAGCCATGTCACAAACCCAGGGCTCAAGCGATCGTTACTTCCAAGAAAGCACAGAAGCCGAGAAGCTTGTTCCTGAAGGGATTGAGGGCAGGGTCCCCTATAAAGGAAGCCTTGTGTCTATCCTCCATCAGCTTGTAGGCGGGGTTCGCTCTTCTATGGGTTACACCGGCTGCAGCACCATAGAAGAAATGAGAAATAAGGCCAGCTTCGTCAGGGTAACCTCCGCTGGCATGAGGGAAAGCCACGTCCATGACGTGACCATTACCAAGGAAGCCCCCAATTACTCCATGGACTAGACGAGTCGTTAGATCCTAAAAGCCGCTCAGGACATCAACGTGGTCCATCACAGATAAATCAAACCGGATAATGCTAAATATTCACGACCACAAAATACTCATCCTAGACTTTGGCTCACAATACACACAGCTGATTGCCAGAAGGATTCGTGAAATAGGCGTTTTTTGCGAAATACACCCGTGGGATTGTAGCGAGGATTACATTCTCTCATTCGCGCCAAAAGGCATCGTGTTATCAGGTGGGCCTGAAACCGTAACCTTAGCCGATACACCAAGAGCCGCTCAACTCGTTTTCGAAATGGGGGTGCCGATACTAGGCATCTGCTATGGCATGCAAACCATGGCTGAACAACTGGGGGGGAAGGTTGAGTCATGCACACACCGAGAGTTTGGCTATGCTCAGGTCCGCGCTAGAGGACATTCAATATTGCTGCGCGACATTGAAGACCATACTTCACCGGAAGGTTTCGGTCTGCTTGACGTATGGATGAGCCACGGCGATCAAGTAACCACTCTGCCGGATGGCTTTAAGCTGATTGCATCAACAGATACAGCGCCCATAGCTGGTATGGCCGACGAGGCACGTCGTTTTTACGCTCTACAGTTCCACCCAGAAGTTACCCATACCCATCAGGGCCTTCGGATATTAAGTAGATTCGTATCCGAAATCTGCGAATGCTCATCATCATGGAATACCACCAACATCATCGAGGAGAGCGTTCATAAGCTCCGCGATCAGTTAGGAAACGACCAGGTGGTTCTCGGACTTTCTGGTGGAGTTGACTCATCGGTTGTAGCAGCGCTTTTGCATAAAGCGGTCGGAGCTCGTTTGACTTGCGTCTTTGTCGACACCGGCCTTCTCCGATTGAATGAAGGGGACCATGTCATGGCTACTTTCGCTAAACATATGGGAGTCAAAGTCATTCGGGTAGACGCAGAAGAACGATTCTTGTCCGAGCTAAAAGGTGTTAGCGATCCAGAACAGAAAAGAAAAATCATTGGCAGAGTATTTGTTGAGATTTTCGATGAGGAAGCCGGCAAACTGGTTGACGCTAAATGGCTTGCCCAAGGGACCATCTATCCTGACGTTATAGAATCAGCAGGCTCAAAGACCGGGAAAGCCCACGTCATCAAGTCGCATCATAACGTCGGTGGATTGCCCGAACACATGCAACTCAAATTGGTTGAGCCTTTGCGTGAACTGTTTAAAGACGAAGTCAGGAAGCTTGGCCTTGAATTGGGGTTACCCGCTGAAATGATTAATCGTCACCCTTTCCCCGGACCAGGACTAGGGGTCAGAATTCTAGGTGAAGTAAAAAAGGAATACGCAGAACTTCTTCGGGAAGCGGATGCGATTTTTATTGAGGAGCTTTATCGTTCTGGATGGTATGAAAAAACGAGCCAAGCCTTTGCCGTTTTTCTCCCAGTGAAATCCGTTGGGGTTATGGGAGATGGAAGACGATATGACTTCGTTGTCGCACTTAGAGCTGTGGAAACCATCGATTTCATGACGGCGAAATGGGCTCATCTGCCTTACGACTTCCTTGATTTGGTGTCTCGAAGAATCATCAATGAAGTTTCTGGGATTTCCAGAGTAACTTATGACATCTCAGGAAAACCACCGGCCACAATCGAGTGGGAATAATCAGAAGCAGTGAACAAGTGGCCTTTTAATTCAAGAAATAACTAGCCTGGCCCAGCTAAATGACAAGATATCTCCGCAGCTTTTTCCTCCTACTACCACTTCTTATCTGCGCAAATGCGGTAAAGAGTGCTTCTTTATGCACCTCAGATGAGTTCATCTATTTCAACAGCTCCTTCAAGAGCGCGCCTAAAGACGTAGACGAAAAGCCAATAAACGCTTCCTTTTGTGCGGACACCGCAAGAAACGCGACAAATCTGGTATTCCGAATGGGCGAGCTTGAAAATATAGAAGTCGAGTATTCAGTTCCCAGAGACGGAAAGTTCTTTACCGCAGAGCAGGTGATTTCACCTCAGATCAGCATGAAAGCCATCTATTTCAGCAAAGACAATCGTACTTTTGTGCTTGCTGCCTGCCATGGTGATATGTGCCAAAGTGAGTTTGAGTTTTTCCAATTTGTAGGCAGCAAAAAAACTAACTCTCTTCTGTCCGAACGTGGCACAGGGGGATTTGAGCCCATCGAAATCAATGAAAATATCCTTACGAAAGAAAAACCACTTCTTCTCAAGCTAAAGTAAAGTCCGTCTTAAGCTCAGCCCCCAGGGCAGTCAAACAAACCGCTGGAGAAAAAGGCTAGTCGACTAGAACACAATCCATGTTTTCTCCACAACGAACTCTATACGTCGCTTCTTTTCCACAGCCCGTAGCCCAAATGACATATTCGCTGAAGAGACTGTGAGGCCACTCTTCTATAAGATCTCGCCTAACTGGCCGGTCAAGTACAACGGATGAGCAAGCCATATCTTTTTTAGCACGAACGTCCACAAGGGAAAGAGCCATTGGACCCTTTTCGGAGCTTATGAGAGACTCCGATGTGCAACCCAATGCAACAAAAAAAATAAAACATAACAAGCCCGCTAGGCAACGCTTTACTATCAAAAGGCGCATAGTTTTTAGTCCCTCTTCGAGGGAGCAAATAAAGTTCATAGACTTGGAAGCTATTGCCACTTAAATTACCTAACGTAATTACATACCATTAACCAACCCGTAAAAGCCGATGGACAATACTGAAATTTTGGGCGCTATCGCAGGGACACTCACCACGATCTCTTTTATACCTCAGGTCTCAAAAACCTGGCAGTCGCGCTCAGCCACTGATATTTCATTCGGTATGTTCATTCTCTTCAGTATAGGCGTAAGCTTATGGCTATTCTACGGAATAGCCATAGGATCATGGCCTATCATAATCTCAAACAGCGTTACACTGGCTCTAGCAATCAGCATTATTCTGATGAAGATAAGATTCGATAGAGTGGCTTAGCTTTACACTAACAGAAATCAGGAGACCTCTAAAATGAGCACAAAAAGTTTTCTAGAACAGTTACGGGAAATGACTGTGGTGGTCGCTGATACTGGAGATTTTGAAGCCATTAGGAGCTTTAGGCCCCGTGATACAACGACGAATCCGTCTCTGATTGCTGCTGCAGCACAAATGCCTGAGTATCAATATTTGGTCGACGAAACCCTACTTAAAGCTAAGGAAGAAGCCGGAAAGAATGCATCTAGAAGCACTATTGCTAAGCTTGCCTTTGACAACTTAGCCATCAGTTTTGGGCTTCGAATCTTGAAGATCGTCCCTGGCAGGGTATCAACCGAGGTGGACGCGCGACTCTCCTGGGACACTGAAGCAACCCTTCAAAAAGCAAGATACCTGATCTCTCGCTATGAGTCCTCAGGAATAGATAGAACTAGAGTCTTGATTAAAATAGCGGCCACCTGGGAAGGAATACGGGCAGCTGAAATCCTCGAAAAAGACGGAATTCATTGCAATCTGACGCTTCTGTTTGGCATGCATCAGGCCATTGCCTGCGCTGAAGCGGGTGTGACGCTCATTTCTCCTTTTGTTGGTCGCATACTGGACTGGTATAAAAAAGACACGGGAAAAAACTATGAAGCAAAGGAAGATCCAGGTGTCATTTCAGTCACCAATATTTATAACTATTACAAAAAATTCGGGTACAAAACTGAAGTGATGGGCGCAAGCTTTCGGAATACTGGAGAAATTATTGAACTAGCTGGCTGTGACCTTTTAACTATTTCTCCTGCGCTGCTGAATGAATTGGAGAAGCAAACTGGCCATCTCGAGCGAAGGCTTGAACCAAGTCAGTCGTTTCTTTCAGCGATCGAGAAAATCTCCATAGATAAAGCAGCTTTCGAAACGATGCACGAGAAAGACAGAATGGCATCAGAGAAACTTAATGAAGGTATCCAAGGGTTCACAAAAGCTCTGGAAGCCACTGAAAACTTACTCATGAGCCGACTTCAATTACTTGAACTCGGACATGACATTGAAAACTGGGCTCATTCATTCTTTGGAAAATACGATCTAGATGGAGATGGATTCATTTCCCGAGAGGAATGGCTAGGTACCGACGCCGTATTTGATGCAATGGATCAAGACAAAGATGGCATGGTTAGCGTAGTGGAATTGCGAACTGGTTTGGGAGCTGTTCTACAACATAACTAAAGCAATTAGGTATCAAGCCCAAAGCTAACCGAAACAACGTAAATAGAGTTTTTGATGGTCTCATTAGCCTCATATTTACCCATCCCTAACTCGAAAATAGTCGCTTGGGCGTTTTTAGTATTTTCTTCTGTCGTTAACACCCTTCTGGCTGGACAGCCTGATTTTGTTAAAGAGGAAGCGAGGACTATTCAGGGAGCTTGGGCAAGAACTTTCTATGAAAGTCCACCCCAGAAGCAGCCAGAGGAGTACAAGTCTCTCCTAGATCAAGCAACCCTTCTCAAAAACAAAAACCCAGACAGAGCTGAACCTCTAATCGTCGAGGCCATCATTCTTTGTACCTATAGCGGCTCTAATATAGGCTTGAATAGCATTAATATGCTTGAAGAAGCTCGGGGTCTTCTTGAGATAGCTATTAACATCTCACCTAGCGCCCTAGATGGAGCCGCTTATGTAACTCTGGGAAATCTCTATCGTAGGTTACCGGGCTGGCCTATTCTCTATGGGGATAATGAGCTAGCAAAACACTATTTTGAGGCCGGTCTAAAGCTATTTCCGAATGGGTTAGACACCAATTACTTCTATGGGGATTATCTACTTAGTCAAGGCGCTTTCGAAAAAGCCGTGACCTTTCTAGAACGGGCAACTAACGCCCAAGTTAGACCATGGCTTAAAATCTCAGATGCCAAACTAAAAACCGAATCGGCCAACTCTCTCATCGCTGCCAAAAACAGAAAGCCAGCACATTCTGATTTCTTTGGTCTGTTCACCCCATCATTTGAATAGCCATCGGTATACAGAAATGTATTCGATACCAGACTTTTCTAAGATCCCTGAAAGCATTCGCCATAAACCAGAAGAAGCTTGGAAGCAGCTTTTTGGTAGCCATGAAAAGACAACTCCTCCGAACCTCCCTGAGAACATCTTGGAATCTCTACCCAAAGTATGGGCAAGCAGCCATTTTGTTGTAGAACAATGCTTAAGACACCAAGAACTCATTCTCAGACTTACACAGTCTGGACGATTGACTCGAGCCTACGATGCTGATGAGTATCGCCAACTAGTCATTAATGCGCTTCAAGAAACAACGGACGAAGTTGCTCTCATGGTGGCTTTGAGAAGATTCCGAAATGAAGAAATGGTCAGAATTGCTTGGCGCGATATCTCTGGATGGTCGAACTTGGATGAAACGCTGGAAGATCTCTCGTCACTAGCTGAAGCCTGTGTTCAAAGCGCGCTCGATAGGCTTTTCGACTTGGCTTGCGCCCAAAAGGGCACCCCACTCAATCAAAAGGGACTACCCCAGAATCTCGTCGTTCTTGCCATGGGTAAGTTAGGTGCGAAAGAGCTTAACTTTTCATCTGATATTGATCTCATTTTTGCTTACCGCGATGAAGGGGTTCTCGCAGATAAAAAGGAGACCACCTATGGAGAGTTTTACACGCGGCTGTCTCAAAAGTTGGTGAAGGTTCTTGATTCAAACACGGAAGACGGCTTTGTATTCAGAGTTGACACAAGGCTTAGACCCTTTGGAGAGTCCGGACCATTGGTCATGAATTTCAATGCATTAGAGTCTTACTATCAAAGTCAGGCGCGTGAATGGGAACGATATGCGATGGTGAAGGTACGCACCATCGCTGGAGATATTAACGCCGGTCATGATCTAGAGGGATTTCTACAGCCTTATGTTTATAGGCGCTATCTCGACTACAGAACACTCAGTGAGCTAAGAGAAATAAAGCTGAAGATATCACAAGAGCTCCAAAGAAAGGATCGGCAAGAGAACATCAAATTGGGCCCTGGAGGTATAAGAGAAATCGAATTTATAGGGCAAGCTTTTCAATTAATTAGGGGTGGACCAGAACGACGATTAAGGGAGCGGCGCATACAGGTGGTGATTGGTCTTATTGCTGAGTTGTCACTTATGGACCCCAAGAGCTGTGACCAACTCATACATGCCTACAGATACCTGAGAACCCTAGAAAACAGATTGCAGCAATATTCAGACCGACAAACTCACGACATCCCTAAAGAAGAAAATGTGCGATCTGCTGTTGCCTATTCTCTTGGTTACTCAAACTGGGAGGCTCTTGAAATTGAATTATGCAAGGTTCGCCAAGAGGTCCACTCAATTTTTCAAGAAGTGATAACCGGTGACTCGTCAAACGACCAACCTTTCCCAGCATTGAATCTCAGCAGCGACCAAATCAGGCTTTGCTTAGTTGAACTTGGCTGGAGCGAACCGGATGAGCTTGTTTCCGTAATCTCAAGCTTTCTTTCATCCTCCAAGATCAGAGCTCTAACAACAAGAGGATCGGCAGAGCTTAGACGTCTACTGCCAAAGGTTTTCGTTGAGTTACTGAATGAAGAAACTCCAAGCACAACTCTGGAGAGAGTCCTGAGTCTTCTGGAGGCCATTGCAACAAGAAACGTCTACATAACTCTACTCTGCGAGAACCCCATAGCCAGACGACAGCTCATAAAACTTGCCTCCGCTAGCCCATGGATTTGCAAATACATTGCCCAACATCCCCTATTGCTCGATGAACTACTTGATCATAGATCTCTTTTCTCATTAGGCTCTAAAACGGACCTCCAAACAGAACTCTCGAGGCGACTATCGATCGATAATTTCAATGACTTAGAAGACCAGCTAATACTGTTATGTGAATTCAAACAGAGCCAAGTCCTCAGAGTGGCCGCATCCGATCTTTTTGGCTATATCCGTATCTCCGAAGTGAGCGACCATCTTAGCTTCATAGCAGAAGCCTTAGTAGATAAGGCCCTCGAGCTCTCGTGGAGAGATATCGTTAACCGTTATGGATGCTTAGAAAAAGGATCAGAAAGGATTCCAAAAGGTTTCGCCATAATTGCCTACGGAAAATTAGGCGGTTATGAATTAGGTTATGGATCCGACCTTGATCTGGTTTTTCTATACAGCACTGATGACACACGAATGAGCAATGGAGCAAAGTCCATTTGTGCAAGCGAATACTTCGGTAGGCTTGGACGAAAACTCATTCAATATCTAACCACACCTACGACATCTGGAAGGCTGTATGAAACAGATCTTAGGTTGCGGCCCTCGGGTGAATCAGGCTTATTGGTTAATAGCTTGAATGCCTTTGAGGTTTACCAAATGCATCAATCATGGACTTGGGAGCAGCAGGCTCTAGTCAAAGCACGATACATTGCTGGTGACCCCAAGGTCGCGGAAAGATTCGAAGTGATACGCAAGAACTCTCTCTGCAGAGAAAGACCATACGCAACGCTTCTTAATGAAGTTGTTGCGATGCGAAAAAAAATGTCGGAACACCATAGCCAAAAAGATCCAAGGCTTTTCAATTTGAAGCATGATGAAGGCGGTATCGTGGATATAGAGTTTCTTGTACAATTTGGGGTACTCTCCTGCGCGCATCGTTCAGTAAACCTTTCTGTCTGGACAGATGTATTCAGGATTCTTGGTGCCCTGGTTACTGCTGGTTTTATAACCCAAGAGGAAGCAGACCGCCTTCGTGAAGCCTATTATGTTTTCCGCGAAGCCTCCCATAGAGAAGCGCTCCAAGAAAAAAAACCGATCGTTACAGCCGAGGAGTTTTCACCTCATCGTTTAGCGGTACAAAAGGTTTGGCAAAGAATATTCAATACCTAGCAAAAGTTTGAACGATTAGGTTAGGTTTAAGAAATCACAGATTGACTATTAGGGCCTCTAGTTGGGCCAACTTTCACACTTTTTTGGAGAACTCATAATGGCAATGGATGACAAAGACGGCGTCATCTGGCTTGATGGTGAATGGTTGCCCTGGCGAGAAGCGAAAGTACATGTGCTAACGCACACACTGCATTATGGGTGTGGTGTTTTTGAAGGTCTAAGAGCCTATAGGACTCAAGAAGGACCCGCAATTTTTCGTTTGCGTGATCACACAGACCGGCTTTTCCGGTCTGCACACATCATGAAAATGGATATCCCATTTGATAAAGACACTCTCGACCAAGCCCATTGTGAGGCGATTAGCAAAAATAGTCTTAATAGCGCTTACATCAGACCCATGGCTTTTTTTGGAGCTGAAGCCATGGGACTCCATGCAAAAGGCATAAAAACCCATGTGATGATAGCGGCATGGGAATGGGGTAGTTACCTAGGCGAAGAGAATATGTCCAGAGGCATCAAAGTTCGCACATCGTCCTATACGCGTAACCACGTTAATAGCCAAATGTGCAAAGCGAAGGCTAACGGCAACTACGTAAACTCAATTCTAGCTGTCCGGGAAGCTGTTGAGTGTGGCTGTGACGAGGCTCTGCTTCTAGATCATGAGGGCTATGTAGCTGAAGGTAGTGGTGAGAATATCTTTATGGTTCGTAAAGGGAAGCTCTATACCCCAGACTTGACCTCTGCATTAGAAGGAATCACTAGAGAAACCATTTTCACCATCGCTCGTGAATCTGGACTAGAGGTCATTGAGAAGCGTATTACTCGCGATGAAGTCTACGTGGCCGATGAGGCCTTCTTTACTGGCTCAGCCGCTGAAGTTACTCCGATTAGAGAGCTGGATGGAAGGAGCATAGGACAAGGAACGAGAGGCCCCATCACAGAAAAGCTTCAAAGCCTTTATTTTGACTATGTATATGGACGCCGGAGTGATCATAAAGATTGGCTAACCCTAGTTAAATAGCCTGGGGATGGTTTTATCCGTTTTTCCTGATCGTGGAAAGTAGTTGCAATGAAGCTAATCTTCCAAATGTTGATTAAGGTCACCATAATCCTTACAGTCCTGATTTTATCGTCCTGCTCAAAGCCTCCCATGAAGGTGGAGGCAGAACACGACGAAAAATTCAACTTCTCCAGACTGAAGACCTGGGATTGGGCATCAAAAACAGTAACGCTGGAGACTCCTGCGGCCCAAAAAACCTCTGAAAGGATTCAGCTCGAAACGATTGTAAGCTCACACGTGGAAAGAGTCCTTCTTGAGAAAGGTTTCTCCCACAATAAAACAAATCCTGAACTTCTTGTGGCTTGGTCCTTCGGGGAGTGGGAACTCCAAGGCAAGGGGCAGAATAAAAGAGTATTTGGATCCATGGGGTTAATGTTCCCAGGGATGCATGGCTCAAATCTGCCAAGTTCATCTGATGGGCGGGCGGTCCCGCCTGCCTTAAATCCTTACTCTTCCAAGTATGAGCAAGCAAAAATTGAAATCGCGATCATCGACCCAATAACTACGAAGATAGTTTGGAGCGCAACCATCACAGATGACAGCGATTTCGGCTACTTTACCGCAAGCCAGCAAGACCGAATCGGCCGTGCGGTAGACCAACTACTTTCAGGATTTCCACCTCATCCCTAAGAAAGTAAGCGGATGGAAGGGATAATAGGAACATATGGTTTTCAAAGATCGTCTTGAGTTTTTCACAGAAGAGAATTGTTATGTACTAGAGCTATCCAATTCTGCTGCGGATGAAGAGGTGTCTATTGCACGAATCAGAGTCGAAGCCCATAAGACAACTTCTTGGCACAGATTAAAAAACACTACTGAAAGATATCTCATCCTCTCTGGTCACGGCCTCCTAGAGCTAGAGAATCATGACCCGGTCAAGGTATTCCCAAATAGCGTGAGCATCATCCCAGCCTCACACGCTCAACGCATAACCAACCTCACGGACGAAGACCTCATATTCTTTGCAATATGCAGCCCTCGCTTTGTTCAAAAAAATTACGAAAGACTAGAATAGTGCATTGCAAAATTCTTGCGGTGGCTAGCCCATCACTTAGTCGAACAGCCCTATCTCAAAACAACAATAAACCCTTGGTCGCCTCGTTGGATCTTTAACATGAGATCCTTAACTCCCTTGGCCGCAAGCTTTAACTCAGCAATAGTCCGAACTGAGCGACGATTAGTCCCCAGAATGAGGTCACCAGGCTGCAGACCTGATTGAAATGCATATGAAGCCGTATGGATTTTTTCAACCAGGACACCACCACCTTCACCTCTATCATTAAGATCCCTCAGCATCACACCAGCCAACTTTGGACTGACTGTTTCTCCATCGGCTGTAATGAGGGTGGGCGCGGCAATTTTGGCTTCCCTTAAAACATTCTGTCCCTTATGTATCAGTTCAAGAGTGACCTCATCACCAACTTGCAACAGACCAATCGCATTTCTAACATCCGCACTGGTTTTTACCTTGTGGCCATTAACGGACAACACGATATCTCCGGGCTCAACTTCTGCCTTTTCAGCAGGGGAACCAGCATGAACTCCGGTGACGACAGCTCCGTGAATTTCAGAAAGATTAAAGGCCTGCGAAAGCTCCTGCGTCATATCTTGAACAGTAACCCCAAGCAAACCACGCTTAACTTCACCGTGGTCGATCAAAGTATTCATGATTGAAACCGCCATATTCACTGGAATGGCGAATCCAATGCCCACATTTCCGCCATTGGGGGCGAGAATAGCCGTGTTAATCCCGATAAGTTGGCCTCTTAAGTTCACCAAGGCGCCGCCCGAATTACCTGGATTAATAGATGCATCGGTTTGAATAAAGTCTTCGTAACCCTCAATACCCAACCCTGTGCGACCTAGGGCACTTACAATACCTGATGTCACCGTTTGACCGAGCCCAAATGGGTTACCTACTGCAACCACAAAGTCACCTACTTGTGTATTTTCAGAATTACCGGTCTGTACCTCAATTAAATGATCAGCATTAACCTTTATCACGGCAATATCTGATTCCCTATCAGCACCAACAAGCTTGGCGCTCAACTTTCGGCCATCCGTTAAAGTCACAGTAATCTCAGCGGCTTTATCTATGACGTGGTTATTCGTAAGGACATAGCCGCGTCGGGCATCGACGATAACGCCGGAACCTAAACTAGAACCCTGACGCTGCCGGGGTTGATTAGGTACCGCAAAAAAATGTCTAAAAACAGGATCCCTCATAAGAGGGTGCTCAGCCTGTTCGATGTTTGTTTTGGTTGAGATATTCACCACACCCGGCGTCACCTTACTGAGCATCGGCGACAGGCTAGGTATCGGCTGGCCATCTAGAGCCAATGGCAGAGCCGCTCCGACTGGACCCGTTAGGAAAATGTGAGCGAAGAAAATGCTAAGTAACGCGATAAACGAGCGATCGTTCATTTGTTCACCTTAAGATGATTCAATCCCATACATGACAATACGACCATTTAGATATGGGCGATGGTTCAGACTTTCAATAGCATAATAACTACTACAGGCTTGGGGCCACATGACAGAAGAAAGATTTTAGATAGTTCGTTTCTGGAATGGCTGGGTGAATTGGGTGGTCAGGTCCTTGCCCCAATACACGAGTGAACACCAAGTGCCTATCCAGATGACGCGCCGAAGCCCTTAGTATTTCATGGAGAGTATCTTGCTCAAGATGGAACGAGCAGGAGGCGGACACCAGAATGCCTCCTTTTGATAACAGCTGAATAGCAGCTTGATTCAATCTGCGATAAGCCTCTAACCCCTTAGCCACGTCTTTTTTGCGTTTAATAAATGCTGGGGGATCCACAATAACCACATCGTAACGTCGATGCTCTTCCCGAGCACGCTTCAGAAAATCAAAGACATCCTCACAGAAAACATTCACTTTCTCATCCACGTTATTGAGCTTGGCATTTCTCAATAACAATTCTGTAGCAGAGCGAGATACATCGACGCAATCAACCTGCGTAGCACCTGACAGGGCCGCCGGAATGGACCAAGCTCCTGTATAAGAGAATAGATCAAGGACCGTTTTCCCCGAACATGAAGAGGCCAGTAGCTTTCGGTTCTCTCTATGATCAAAAAACCAACCCGTCTTTTGTCCATCCAGGGGATCGATCAGGTAATGCGCGTCATTCTCAATAATTTCTAATGGACCATCCAATTGGCCTACGGCGATTCGACAATAAGGACTCATCCCTTCTAGCTCACGAAGGCCCGAAGTATTCTTCAAGATAATCGCCTTTGGATTAAACAGGAACTCTAAAGCCTTAATGATTGACGGCTGAAGGCGCTCCATCCCCATTGTGTTTGTTTGCAATACAAAAATATCATTGAATCGGTCAACAATTAAGCCAGGCAACCCATCACTCTCACCAAAAACCAGGCGGTAGAAGGGTTCGCTATAGAAAGCCAATCTTAGGTTTAAAGCCCTTTCCAAACGCGCCTTAAAGAATTTAATGTCTATCGACACTCTTGAATTACGGCTTAAGATACGAGCAGCAATCAAAGAGTCTGGATTAACATAAGCGACACCTAAGGATTCCCCTTTGGAGGTTTGCACCTCCACAAGATCCCCGGATGAGAAGCTTTTCAACGGGGTCGTTAACGTATCCACTTCATTACTGAAGACCCATAGATGCCCCGCACGAAGCCTTCTCTCTTCATTTTTCTTTAGCCGCAATACACTTAACTCAGTCATTTGATCTTTTCTCTTAAATTAGCCAACTCCCCCCATTATGGCATTAACCAAAGCCTTAAAATGTCCGAGGCTTTAGCCTAATTTGATGAGGTACAATGAAGGTCAACCAGTACTAGAGCCATTTGGAGATAGGGTGGAATCATTTCACGGTACAACAATTCTGTCCGTACGTCGGGGCAACCAAGTCGTTATTGGCGGCGATGGCCAGGTGACCCTTGGAAATACAATTATGAAGGGGAATGCTCGCAAAGTTAGAAGACTCCACCATGGCCAAGTTCTGGCGGGCTTCGCAGGGGCAACAGCAGATGCCTTTACGCTTTTTGAGCGATTTGAAATCGAGCTTGAAAAGCAGCGGGGCAATTTGACTCGAGCTGCGGTGGAACTCGTCAAAGAATGGCGAACAAACAGATCACTCCAGAAACTAGAGGCGCTACTTGCCGTGGCCGATCATAAGTCTTCTCTCATCATCTCAGGCAATGGGGATGTTATTGAGCCTGAGAATGGACTCATTGCCATAGGCTCTGGAGGCGCTTTTGCTCAAGCCTCAGCAACGGCTCTTCTCAACAACACCGATTTATCTGCAAGGGACATCGTGGAACGCTCACTTCGGATTGCGGCCGAAATATGCATCTATACTAATACCAATTTCACCATTGAAGAGCTCGATTTGTCCTTGGCAAGAGACTCATCATGAATACCTTAACTCCCAGCGAAATTGTTTACGAATTAGACAAACACATCATAGGTCAAGGCGAAGCTAAACGCGCCGTCGCTATTGCCTTGAGAAATAGATGGAGAAGAAGCCTGGTACCTGAACCACTCAGGTCTGAAATAAGCCCTAAAAATATACTCATGATCGGGCCTACAGGGGTTGGAAAAACCGAAATAGCCAGAAGGCTCGCTCGACTTGCTAATGCACCTTTTATTAAGGTTGAAGCCACCAAATTCACAGAGGTGGGTTACGTTGGCAGGGATGTTGAGTCGATTATCAGGGACCTGCTGGATATTGCTATCAAGATGATTAGGCAGGCTGAAACTCAGGCCATTAGACCCCGAGCGGAATTAGCGGCGGAAGAACGAATCCTTAACGCGCTGTTGCCGGGTGTGCCAAGCTGGGAAAGTGATGGCGAGGCGCAAGGAGAATCATCTACTCGGCAGAAATTTCGTAAAAAATTACGAATGGGAGATTTGGATGACAAAGAAGTCGAATTGGAGATCACTCACTCGACACTAGGCATGGAGATCATGGCCCCTCCCGGCATGGAAGAAATGAGCAACCAGCTACAGAATATGTTCCAAACCCTGCAATCTCAGCGACCCAAGCTTCAGAAAATGCGAGTTGCAGACGCCCTTCGGACCCTCATTGATGAAGAGTCTGAAAAGATGGTAATCGAGGATGATTTAAAACAACAAGCAATCCATTCGATAGAACAGAATGGCATCGTCTTTATCGATGAGTTTGATAAAATATGCAGGCGATATGATGCGGTAGGGGCGGGGCCTGACATATCACGCGAAGGAGTTCAGCGTGATCTCTTGCCCCTCGTTGAGGGGTGCTCTGTTACAACAAAATTTGGGCCATTGAAAACAGACCACATCTTGTTTATCGCATCAGGGGCTTTTCACTTGTCAAAACCCTCAGATCTAATACCCGAGATGCAAGGTCGATTTCCGATCCGCGTTGAACTCGACGCCCTGGAAGTCGAAGATTTTGTGAAGATTCTTACTGAACCAGATGCCTCACTGACGGAGCAGTACACTTCTCTTCTAGCAACGGAAGGAGTCGAGCTAAACTTCACACCGGATGGTATAAGGCGCATCGCGGAGCTCAGCTGGGGCGTCAATACACGCACCGAAAATATTGGAGCAAGACGTCTTCATACTGTCCTAGAAAGACTACTTGAAAGCGTGTCATTTGATGCAAATAGCCGCCGCGGCCAATCCATCATAATAGATGCCTTATATGTTGAAAATCAACTGGGCCAAATAGCCCATGATGAGGACCTCAGCCGTTACATTCTTTGAACACATGACTATACCTGCACCAACCAACATCATCCTTCATCAAAAGTCCAAACTCTTTGAAATTGCCTTCGAATCCGGCATTAATTTTGAAATTAGATACGAACTTTTGAGAGTATACTCACCCTCAGCTGAAGTTAGGGGTCACGGACCTGGCCAAGAAACCCTCCAATTGGGCAAGGAAGACATTGACATTGTTGATGTGACAACGGTTGGTCATTATGGAATCCGCCCCAAATTTAGTGATGGTCACGACAGTGGCATATTTACTTGGGAGTACCTGTACGAACTGGGCATAAATCAAGAGCAATTCTGGAAAGATTATCAGAATCAGCTAAGCGAAAAGGGGCAGGGATGATTCAAGGATACACCGAGCCCCGATGAATGAATTCTGATTCAAACGAGCAACACCGAGAGACCAACATGTCTGATAAAACAACCCACTTCGGTTTCCGTCAAGTTCCAGAGGGCGAAAAGGCTCGAATGGTTAAGTCTGTTTTTGACTCTGTTGCCGGGAAATACGACCTAATGAATGACCTCATGTCCATGGGTATTCATAGAATTTGGAAGCGAATTGCACTGCAATTAAGCAATGTGCGTTATGGAGAAAAGGTCCTTGACTTGGCAGGCGGAACGGGCGACATGACCAGTCTATTCAGGGAGCGAGTTGGTGATAAGGGACGTGTTGTCCTCTCAGATATCAATGCTGAAATGCTCAAACGCGGGCGTGATCGCCTTATTGATGATGGCATTGCATCCGGCGTAAATTACGCCCAGATAGATGCTGAGAAACTCCCTTTTCCTGACAATACTTTTGACTGCGTATGCATCGCATTCGGGCTTAGAAATGTAACCCACAAAGAAGAAGCTTTAAAGTCCATGTATCGGGTTCTGAAGCCAGGTGGCCGCGTCATTATTCTCGAGTTCTCTGAGGTCAAAGGCTCCCTTTTAAAGAAAACCTATGACCTTTACTCATTCAAGCTTCTTCCCTTTATGGGCAAGCTCGTGGCCAATGATGCTGAGAGTTACCAGTATCTTGCGGAATCTATCCGAATGCACCCAAATCAAGAAACGCTGAAGGGCATGATGCTGGATGCAGGATTTCAGAAATGTGAGTATTTCAACCTCACCCATGGTGTCGTAGCTATCCATCGGGGTTACAAAATCTGATGGCGGTTGGTAACCCGATCATTCTGGCGGCTCTAACCGGGCTAACCCAAAGCGCCTTGGGCCATTATCTGGAGTTGGGCGATAATAGCCAAGAGCTTCTTGAGGTGACCGCAGGACACACCGTTGCAATCCGTTTCCTACCCTACGATATTGAAATCTTTCTCTGCCCAACCAAATCCAACGTTCAGGTTCTGAGTTATATTTCCACTCCACCAGATACCATCATTTCGGGCAGCCTAGGTTCATTCACACGACTCGGTCTTGGAGGGTTTGCCGCGGAAAGTCTCCAACCTGAGGATATTGTTATCCAAGGAAATGTCGACGTTGCTCGAAAGGTTCAAAATATTTTTTCTAAGTTAGATATCAACTGGGAAGAGCAACTCGCAAAGCACATAGGCTCTAAGGCCTCGAAATCAGCCTTAAATATGCTTAGTAATAGCTCCAACTGGATCAGTGAAAGCTTAATCGCGTTCCGCACTGATTTAGTTGAATATCTTAGAGAAGAATCCCGAACTGTCCCTACAGATGCTGAAACCTTTCGACTATACAGCGACATTGATAACGCTCGCTCAGACATTGAAAGACTAAGCCAAAGAATCGAGCGCCTCTATGGCCTTCATACCTCCACATCTTCAAGAACCAGATGATCCGACTTAATACTTTAGGGCGACTTCTTCACATCAGGCGAGTTCTTCTAAGAAATGGCTTGGATGAAATCCTGGAAGTAGCCCCTCTTCCATTGGGGTTTAGAAGCCTAATTAAACTTTCAATTGCAAAGAAGAAATTCTCAGCAGAAGCGCCTAGAGGTCTTCGTATTCGCCTTGCGCTAGAAGAGCTAGGCCCCATTTTTGTTAAGTTCGGACAAACCTTATCAACCCGACGAGATCTTCTTCCTGATGATATCGCTGAGGAATTGGTCAAACTACAAGACCGCGTTCCCTCTTTCCCGGGCAAAGACGCCCGCACCATAATCGAAGAAGCTTTGGAGGCACCCGTATCCTTATTGTTTTCCGAATTCGAGGAAGCACCATTGGCATCAGCCTCGGTTGCACAGGTTCACCCTGCGAGACTTCATTCGGGTGAAGAGGTTGTGGTTAAGGTGTTAAGGCCCGGCATAGAAGCCAACATAAGGACAGATCTTGCCCTACTATTTGAGTTAGCTCGATTAGCCAACAAGTATTGGAAGAGCGCAAGATGGTTGCGTCCCATTGAAGTTGTAGCTGAGTTCGAAAAAACCATACTCGATGAGCTTGATCTTATCAGAGAAGCCGCTAATGCAGCAGAAATCCGCCGGCGGTTTGAAGGCTCTGAAATACTCTATATCCCTAAGGTTTATTTTGAGTACACCCGCAGAAACGTTTTAGTAATGGAACGAATATCGGGTATACCAATTGGAAACTTAACAGAACTGCGAAAACAAGGGGTCGATCTAAAGCTACTTGCTGAACGTGGTGTAGAAATCTTTTTCACGCAGGTACTGAGAGACAGCTTATTCCACGCCGATATGCATCCTGGGAATATCTTCGCAACCTTAGAAGCTCAATATATAGCCATAGATTTTGGTATTGTCGGAAGTATTTCTTACGAAGATAAGCGATACATTGCTGAAAATTTTAGAGCCTTCTTCAATCGTGATTACAGAAGAGTGGCTGAAATGCACATCGAATCAGGTTGGATACCCAAAGAAACGCGTGTAACCGATTTTGAGGGGGCTATCAGAGCGGTGTGTGAACCGATCTTTGAGAAGCCGCTTAAGGACATTTCCTACGGCCACCTCCTGCTCAGGTTATTTCAGGTAGCTAGGCGGTATGACATGGAAGTTCAACCTCAGCTGGTTCTATTGCAGAAAACCCTCCTCAATATTGAAGGCTTGGGACGAGAGCTTTACCCTGAATTAGACCTATGGAAAACGGCCAAGCCGTTCATAGAAAATTGGTTTAAGTCTGAAATCGGACTTTCAGCCAGTTTAGACCAAATCAAAACCCAACTGCCGGACTGGGCTCAACATTGGCCTGAAATGCCCATGCTGGTTCATCGAACACTCACGGATTTCGCCTCAGGCAACACCAAAATCCAATTTCAATCCAAGGAGTTAGAGTCCTTACGTAATGAGCTCCGTTACAACCAAAGACGAAACAGCTCCTTGTTTGCTGGTAGCGCTCTTCTGGTGTGCACATCAATTGTCGCTACCTCTTCACCCTCCGTCTACCAACTCTGGACATCCGTTATTTTGGGTACTCTTACGACATTGCTCCTCGCTCGCGCAATGCTTTAAATTCATGAATTTGTGTGGGTGAATAAAAAAGTCAATAGCACCACTTGAACATCACTGTAAACAAACATAGAATGATCCCCGCGAGTTGTGAGAACCAGTCAAAATGGGGAAACACACCACGACAGGTGACTATTTAGGTTACCCAAATAAGGCGTTCAAACTCTTCTGGGTTCTGGACGGATAAAATATATAAAGTCTGTTGAGGTAAAAAACTATGGAACAAGAAAAGGATAATTTCTGGCTCTACATTGGTCTGCTGATTGCAGCTGTTATTTTCGGCGTGTTCCTTCTCAAGGGCCGCGAAACTGAGCATCTTGCACGTACAACCATGCCTGATCCACCCAAGGTCAGCAGTGGCGCATCTAAGTAAGCACGCCTATGAGCCGCAAATATTGCCTATAGGTGATATTTTATAGGTGGCAGAAAAGAATAATAATAAAAACGAAAATATTCCCCATTTAAACATGGGGAAAGATTTGGAACCCCTCGGTCCGAAAGCCCGAGGGGTTTTTTACTTTGGAGCAATTTTACTCTAGGTCTTAAAATAGTCTTTTGTAAAGCCCGTTCAATGACGGGATAAACGACCACTAATGCTTATCGCCCCCAGAAGCTCATTAACGATCTCATTCCCAACTTGATCCCAGCTAAAACGCCAACTCCAGTTACCCTCGGTTGTACCAGGGGTGTTCATACGGTCCTCTCCTCCTAAATGCAAAACATCCTGCATAGGTATGACCGAAAGTCTAGCCACTGAAGCCATGGCACAATCGATGAGAGCTGATGGCATCGACTTTGATGGATGCCCCAACAAGCGATAGACCTGTTCCTTCTGCTCTTCCGATAAGCCCTCGAACCAGGAAAGACTCGTATCGTTGTCATGAGTACCCGTGTAAACCACGCTGTTTTCCTCGTGATTTTGCGGCAGATAGGGATTACCAGCTCCCCCATCAAAAGCGAACTGAAGGATCAGCATGCCCGGGATATCAAATTTTTTTCTTAGGGCGTCCACTTCAGGCGTAATGATCCCAAGATCTTCGGCCACTAGAGGCAAGCCAGTACCATCAATGGCCTCAAATAGATTTTCCAACAAGGCTTCACCCGGCGCCTTAACCCAGCGCCCCTCCATTGCTGTTTCGGAGCTCGCAGGGATCTCCCAATAGGCCTCAAGCCCACGGAAATGGTCAATCCTTACCCAATCAAAGAGAGCAAGCTGACCTCTGAAGCGCTCAATCCACCAAGAGAAGCCATCCGACTCCATTCGATCCCACCGGTAATGCGGATTACCCCACCGTTGCCCAGTTTCTGAAAAATAATCGGGTGGGACGCCGGCAACCACTCTGGCTTCTCCCGCCTCATCTAGGTCGAACTCGGCTTGTTTTGCCCAAACATCAGCACTGTCTCCAGCAACAAAAATAGGAATGTCTCCAAACATTAGAATGCCCTTGGAGTTTGCGTAAGCTCGAAGCTCTTGCCACTGAGTAAAGAAGACAAATTGCTCAAACTTAACCCGCTCCAAACTGTCATGCAATCGAATCGTTGCTTCTTGGATCGCCACATCATTTCTATCACGAAGAGACTCTGGCCAACATTGCCAAGCCATGGAATCAAATTGCTCCCGTAGCGCAATGAAAAGTGCGTAATCGAAAAGCCAATCCCTGTGCTGATCGCAGAAACTCTCATACGCGATCTTTGTTTCAATCGTTGCTCTCAAACCAAATATTCCATAGGCTCTTGCGAGGCATTGCAAACGAGTTGCCGCTGGCGAGAGTTCGCCAGAAGACTCTAGATCCTTAGAATCCAACCAGCCCTTGTTTACTAACCATTGCAAATTAATCAGTAGTGGATTTCCAGCCTGAGCCGAAAGACACTGATAAGGTGAGCCGTCTTGATGCGTTGGATTAATAGGCAGGGTCTGCCAAACACTGACCCCACAGGAGACAAGGAAATCGACAAAGCGATAGGCGTCAGCACCCAGATCCCCGTTACCAAACCCACCAGGTAAAGAAGTGATATGAAGGAGAACGCCCGCACGACGTCGATCTAATACACTATGCGCTTGCGCCATGATAGAGCCACCCCAAACTCATTATAGGAATCGTCACTCAACGCTGAATCTATACAGCATCTACTCTATTTTGGCATGAGTATCGGCGTCAAATGCTAGGTTTGTCGCGATTTTTAAATTCAGAATTCAGTTCGATTAACGGGCAAAATGCAAACGCTGACCAAGGTCATCAGGGGTAACCAATACAACCCCACCCGGACTTACATGAAACCGTTTTCGGTCTTCCTCTAAGTTTTCTCCGATTATAGTGTTCGGAGGTATATGGCAACCCCGATCAATAACAGCCTTCTTAATCCTACAATGTCGGCCAATATTCACTTCTGGCAAAACAACAGAGTCTTGAACAGACGAATAAGAGTTCACTCGCACATTACTGAAGAGAAGAGAGCTTCTGACCTCAGAGCCCGAAATAATACACCCGCCTGAAACCATCGAATCGACAGCCATACCGCGCCGGTCGTCATCGTCAAATATAAATTTGGCGGGTGGGGTTTGCGCCTGATAAGTCCAAATAGGCCAATCCCGGTCATACAAATTAAGCTCAGGATCAACACCTATAAGCTCCATGTTAGCAGACCAATAAGAATCAACAGTTCCAACATCACGCCAGTAGGATTGAACTCCACTTTGCACATCGCGGAAAGGGTAGGCAAATACCCGACTGTTGTTGATGACATTCGGAATAATATCGTGACCAAAATCGTGGCTTGAATCCGGATTATCGGCATCCTTTATCAATTGCTCAAACAGGAATGCTGTACTAAAAATGTAAATCCCCATCGAGGCCAATGCATGGTCAGGACGATTCGGCATAGCAGGTGGATTTTCGGGTTTTTCTATAAAATCGATAATCCTCTTTCCATCGTCGATGTGCATGACACCAAACCCCTTAGCTTCGTCTATGGGGACCTCCATGCACCCTATGGTAAGATCTGCCTCCCTCTCTGCGTGGTAAGCCAGCATCAAACCATAGTCCATCTTGTATACATGATCGCCAGCGAGTATGACGATATACTCGGGGTCGCGTTGACGCAGAATGTCGAGATTCTGATATACAGCATCGGCTGTACCGGCATACCAAGACTCTTGCATGCGCTGCTGAGCGGGCATAATGTCAACAAACTCGCTTAATTCAGCACGCAAGAATCCCCAGCCCTGCTGGATGTGACGAATAAGGGAATCAGCCTTATATTGAGTCAGAACCCCAATTTGACGAATGCCTGAATTGAGACAATTGGAGAGTGGGAAATCGATAATCCTGAACTTACCGCCGAAAGGAACCGCTGGCTTAGCTCGCCATTCTGTAAGGGAGTGTAGCCTAGAACCACGCCCTCCGGCCAGAACCAAAGCCAAAGTTTGCCGAGTAAGTCGGCTAACAAATCGGGTCTTGTGCATGGACTCGGGCATAGCATCAACTCCTAATGGGGGCTTAACACACAACGGGGGACGCAGATTTGTTAAGATCTACCCCATACAAACGGCTGTAATCGCCCGTACATTCTACTATCAGAGGCTGTATAAAGTGAACCTAACCGATGCACGCAAAAGATCCGGCCATGGGGTCAACGCAGCCATAGACATAGAAATTCAGCGTCTTATTGACGCCAAACACCACGATCCCTTCTCTGTGCTCGGCCGTCAAAACAAGGATGGCCGTAAACTGATTCGTGCATTCCTTCCCTATGCTGAGTCTGCTTGTATTGAAAAAGATGGCCTGGAAATGCAAAGAGTTCCAGGATCAGACATTTTCGAATATGTCATTGATGAGAAAGCCGAAGCCCCAGAACACTACTCCATCTTCTGGACAGGAAAAGGCGGCGTCAAGGGCCAACACATTGATCCATATACTTTTTCACCGCAGATTTCTGAATTCGATCTTCATCTCTTCTCAGAAGGGAAACATCGCCAAGTCTATCAAATCCTAGGCGCCCATATGCGTCAGATTGATGGCATTCAAGGGGTCCTCTTTTCCACTTGGGCTCCTAATGCAGATCGTATCAGTGTTGTTGGTGACTTCAACCAATGGGATGGTCGAGTTCACCCAATGAGATCCAGAGGCTCAAGCGGTGTTTGGGAGCTTTTCATTCCGGGCATTTCAGCAGGTCATCTTTATAAGTATGAAATCCGCAACAGAGCATCTGGTTCCATCCTTCTAAAAACAGACCCTTATGGACAGAGATTCCAAATAAGACCCGATAACGCATCCATAGTCACCGATAAAAGCGGGCACATCTGGTCAGACCAGGGCTGGATGGAGAATCGGCAAGCGGCTAATTGGCTGCAAGCCCCTATGTCAATTTATGAGGTGCATCTCGGCTCTTGGAAAAGAAATGATCAGGGTGGATTTCTTAACTATAGAGAGCTCGCTGTTCAATTAGTTGATTATGTTACGCGATTGGGTTTTACCCATATCGAGCTGTTACCAATCACAGAACATCCTTTTGATGGATCCTGGGGCTACCAAACGACGGGATACTTCGCGCCCACGAGCCGATTCGGAACACCCGATGATTTCCGCTGGTTTGTAGACTATTGTCACAAACATGGGATCGGGGTCCTTCTGGACTGGGTGCCAGCCCACTTCCCTAAAGATGCTCATGGTTTGGCCAGCTATGATGGCACGCCTCTTTATGAGCATGAGGATCCAAGACTTGGAGAGCATCGAGATTGGGGCACGCTGATTTATAACTTCGGTAGAAATGAAGTCAAAAACTTTCTGATTGGTAGTGCACTTTTTTGGCTTGATCAATTTCATTTAGATGGATTAAGAGTCGATGCCGTCGCCTCTATGCTGTATCTAGATTACTCAAGAGAACAAGGAGACTGGATACCTAATCAATACGGCGGCAATGAAAATCTTGAGGCCATCGCATTCCTTAGAGAACTAAACTCGGTCACACACGAGCTTTGCCCAGGTTCGCTGGTAATAGCCGAAGAATCGACAGCCTGGCCTCAAGTTACTCGACCCACTTGGACCGGCGGACTCGGCTTCTCAATGAAATGGAATATGGGATGGATGCACGATACGCTGCAGTACATCAGCAAAGACTCTATCCATCGTCATTACCATCATGATCAGCTGACGTTCGGTTTGCTCTACGCCTTTACCGAAAACTTTGTTCTGCCCTTTTCTCACGATGAAGTTGTGCATGGAAAAGGTTCCATGTTGGCCAAAATGCCTGGAGATGAATGGCAGAGGTTTGCAAACCTGCGGCTTCTTTACTCTTTCATGCTGACTTATCCGGGTAAGAAGCTGCTTTTCATGGGCTGTGAATTTGGTCAGGGAACTGAATGGAATGCTGAAAAGACCCTAGATTGGTATGTCATGGATTACCCCTTACACCAAGGCATGGCTAAGACCGTAGCTGATTTAAACCATATCTACCGATCTTACCCAGCACTCCACCAAAAGGACTTCGAGTCCGATGGCTTTGAATGGATTGACTGCCATGATGCCCCACAATCGGTTTTGAGCTTCCTTCGCAAGGGTGATGGGCCACATGAATCGGTCATAACTGTCTTCAACTTTACACCCGTTCCTCGTCAGCATTACAGAATTGGCGTACCAGAACTTGGGACCTATCGGGAGATTTTTAACTCCGACTCTTCATACTATGGAGGAAGCAACTTGGGCAACCTCAGTGTCGAAGCAGAGACTTTAGAGTGGATGGGCAGACCCTTTTCGATAGAAATCACCCTGCCTCCCTTATCAGGAATACTCTTTGTAAAGCAGTAGAGACCAACCGACCCAATCGCTACAGGCACTTGCACGACGATGAAAATCCTTTTTGTAACCAGTGAAGTCTACCCACTCATTAAAACGGGGGGCCTAGCTGACGTGTCCGGAAGCCTTCCTATCGCGCTGGAAGCCCTTGGCCACGACGTACGGATTCTTATGCCCGCTTATCCTTCCGCAATAGTTGCAGGGGGATTTAAGACTTTTAAACAGCTCGGCGGTACCAGCAGTACGGCTATCGTCAAGGGGATCCTGCCAGGATCCAAAGTCCCTGTCTGGGCGATAGCCGATGAGCGCTATTTCAGCCGAAACGGTAACCCATATTTAGGGGCTGATGGAGAACCATGGCCCGATAATGCAGAACGTTTCGCCCTCTTGTGCCGCGTCGGTGTTGAAATCGCCATGAATCGGCTTGGGTTAGACTGGAAACCAGATATCGTCCATTGCAATGACTGGCAAACCGGTCTGATCCCAGCCTTACTGACAGAAGAACCTCTTCGTCCGGCTTCAGTTTTCACGATTCATAACCTCGCTTACCAGGGCCTGTTCCCTCGCTTTACATTTGATAGCCTTAGGCTACCTCCGAGGTTTTGGACGCCAAATGGTCTAGAGTTCTACAACCAGTTAAGCTTCATTAAAGGTGGACTTGTCTACGCCGATAGAATTACCACTGTAAGCCCAACTTATGCTGAAGAAATACAAACACCTATTTTTGGTTGTGGACTTGACGGACTGATGTCTTTTAGAAAGCACCGTCTTTCTGGGATTCTCAACGGAATTGACTGTGAAGCTTGGAATCCTGCATCAGACACCTATCTTCCCAGCCACTTTGATAGCAAAACAATCAGTAAACGGTTAAAGCTAAAGACTTTGCTTCAAAAGGAGTTCGAACTTGAGGAAGACCCCAACATACCCGTTTTAGCATGGGTAGGACGACTGGTAGAACAAAAGGGGATAGACCTACTGATCGAGCTCTTACCCCAACTCATGGCCTTACCACTTCAAATCGCCATGATTGGTAGCGGGGACATTCGTTATGAGCGTGCGCTTCAACAATGGGGAAAACTTTTCCCCCAACGTTTAGTGATTCGCCTTGGTTACAATGAATCGATCGCTCACCTCCTGGAGGCCGGTAGCGATATTTTTCTGATGCCCTCCAAGTTCGAGCCATGCGGATTGAACCAAATGTATAGTCAGCGTTATGGTGCTCTTCCTCTGGTGCGAAAAGCCGGGGGGCTTGCTGATACTGTCGTTGATGCCAATGCCACAACAATCAAAAATGGGACGGCTTCTGGGATTGTATTCGAGGAAGCATCTCCTGATAGCTTCATGGATGCCATCCAAAGGAGTCTCGCGCTTTATCAGACCAAATCAGATTGGGCAAAAGTACAAAGCACCGGCATGAACAAGGATTTTTCTTGGGAAATCAGTGCGCGACAATACGCTGGCACATACGAGCAAGCCATTGCAGACATTTCTTCAAACGAGAAATCATTTATTTAATTTCGACCCAAAGTGACTGGGTAGGATCTACAAGATGCAGAAAGCCGCCTTAGATATACAGAACTACGCTCTACTGGACGACAATGAATGTAATGCACGTATTGCGGATGCCAAGAAAAAACTAGGCCGACGTTGCGTCATACTCGGCCATCATTACCAACGTGACGAAGTATTTTTTCATGCCGATTTGACCGGTGACTCATTGAGGCTCTCGCGTGAAGCCTCCCAATCCGATGCTGAATACATTGTATTTTGCGGGGTGCACTTCATGGCTGAAGTGGCGGATATCCTCTCAAAACCAGGCCAAGTATCTATACTTCCTGATCTCGCCGCTGGTTGCTCCATGGCAGACATGGCTAATCTGAGCGCTGTAGAACGTTGCTGGCAGGAATTGGAGTCCGTGCTGAAGCCGGACCAACAGCTGACTCCTGTCACTTACATCAATTCTGCTGCGGACTTAAAGGCCTTTTGCGGACGTCATGGCGGCATCGTGTGCACTTCAAGCAACGCCAAGAAAATCCTCGAATGGGGCTTTGGTCAGCGAGAAAAGATCCTGTTCTTTCCTGACCAACACCTTGGCCGAAATACAGGTTACCGAATGGGAATCCCTTTGGAGAAAATGGTCACATGGGACCCACTCCAGAAAATGGGCGGCTTAAGCAGAGAGCAAATCGTGAGTGCAGACATCATCCTTTGGAAGGGTTACTGCTCAGTTCATCAAGTCTTTAAACCGGAACACATTGACCGCTTTCTGGAGATCTATCCTGATACCCAGGTCATAGCCCACCCAGAGTGCTCCTTTGAGGTCTGCCAAAAGTCTCCTTTTATTGGCTCTACGGAAACCATTCTAAAAACCATCCGTGATGCACCCACCAATACGCGTTGGCTAGTAGGCACTGAGCTAAACCTTGTTAATCGTCTTGCAAATGAGGTACGACCCGAAGGCAAGGAAGTACATTTTATGTCTCCGACGCTTTGCATGTGCTCAACAATGTTCCGAACGGATCCACAACATCTCCTATGGGTCTTGGAGAACCTTGTCGAAGGTTCCGTTGTGAATGAGATTCGCGTTCCGAACGACGTATCCACATTTGCAAAGTTGGCATTGGACCGAATGCTCGAAGTAGCCTGATGCAAATTCATCTGATCAGTGTCGGCAATAAAATGCCCAAGTGGATCCAGGATGGATATCAGGAATATGCAAAACGACTTCCAAAAGAATGTGAATTGATACTCCGAGAAGTCCCCCCGCTCAAACGGACTAAGAACGCAGATCTCACCAAAATCCGTGAGGAAGAGGGCACAAGAGTACTCAGCATCCTTTCCAAAGATGATCATATCATTGGTCTAGAACTTCGCGGAAAACCATGGAGCACCTTAGACCTCGCTGAGAACCTTAACTCATGGCAAAACCATGGGAAACGGGTTGCTCTCCTAGTCGGAGGACCGGAAGGCTTATCTCAGGCCTGCATTTCAGCAACTCAGGAGTTATGGAGCCTTTCCAATCTGACACTGCCCCATCCCTTAGTCCGCGTAGTGATTGCAGAGCAGATTTACCGCGCCTGGAGCATTCTGAATAATCACCCCTATCATCGATAGTGCAATGCCGAATATAAACGCAACGGCTCCACAACTTATACTGGCCTCTGGATCGCCCCGTCGATGTGAAATCCTTGATCAATTGGGCATACGGTATCGAGTTATACCCGCCGCATTGATTGAGGCCCCTGAGAAAAATGAATCTCCAGAGGCCTATGTCAGGCGGATTGCTGCAGAAAAGTCCCTGAAAGTACGGATGGACACCCCCAGCCAACTCCCTGTTCTAGGTGCGGATACAGAGGTTGTTCTAGATGGAAAGATTTTTGGTAAACCTCAAAATCGGGAACACGGCCTTGCTATGCTTGCGAGTCTCTCTGGTCGTGAGCATAAGGTATTAACCGCAATATCATTTAGACATCAGAATTACCACTGGCAAGCACTAAGCACAAACTTAATCCGATTTAGAGAGATAAACCCAACTGAAATAGAAGCCTATTGGCTAACGGGCGAGCCACATGACAAGGCCGGTGCGTACGCTATACAAGGTAAAGGCTCACTTTTTATAGAGCAACTGTGCGGGAGTTACTCGGGTGTCATGGGCCTTCCAGTTTTGGAAACCTCCAGACTGCTGTCGAAAGCAAATATTTTTCCACTGTGATGTAAGAGCTGGTCAAATAAACACGTGACGGACGAAATACTGATCAATGTCACCCCACCAGAAACTCGGTTGGCCATCGTTGAAAACGGAGTTCTGCAAGAGATATTCATCGAAAGAAATAGACGTCGAGGCCTAGTAGGCAACATTTACAAGGGCAAGATATGTCGCATACTCCCGGGCATGCAAGCCGTATTTATTGATATCGGTCTAGATAGAGCTGCTTTTTTACACTTATCTGATTTGTGCGGCGCCGATCGGCAGAAGAATCCAACTGAGCAGATTGAACTGCTATTCCGCGAGGGTCAGGAAGTGATTGTTCAGGTCATCAAAGACCCATTAGGGACAAAAGGCGCCAGACTGACCACAGAGCTTTCGATTCCATCCGTATATGAGGTTTACATGCCCTTTGCGGAAAACAATGGGGTTTCTCAGCGCATTGAAAGCGAAACTGAGCGACGACGCCTTCGTTGCTGCATGGACTCCTTTCAAAAAGAGCATGCCTCGGGTGGATTCATCGCAAGAACCGCTTCTGAGGGCATCGAGGACTCATCTCTTCGAGCGGATATGCTTTTCCTTTTGAAGCTTTGGAGCTCGATTTCTCAGCATGCTAAAACATCAAAACCGGGGACTTTACTTCATGAGGACCTACCTCTCAGTATGCGAGTGCTTCGAGATATGCACCGCTCTAAGGTAGAAAAAATACGCATTGACTCCAGAGAGAGCTTCAGCAGGCTGAAAAAGTTTTCCAAGGAATTTGTACCTGAATTAGCTACGCTCATCGAGCATTACTCCGGGGAGCGCCCGCTTTTTGAAGTTTATGGTGTAGAAGAGGAAATCCAACGCGCGCTTAAACGCCGCGTCTCTCTCAAATCTGGAGGTTATCTTATTTTTGATCAGACAGAAGCAATGACCACCATTGATGTTAATACAGGTGGCTTTGTGGGCGGCAAAAATTTGGAGGAGACTATTTTCAAAACGAATCTTGAGGCAACGCAAGCCATCGCTCGTCAACTCCGTCTTAGAAATCTCGGTGGGATCATTATTATCGACTTTATCGATATGCGCGATCGCGATCACCGAACTCAAGTACTTGAATCACTCCAGCGCCATCTAGAGAAAGATCATGCCAAGAACTCGATTAGCGAGGTTTCAAACTTGGGCTTAGTCGAGATGACCAGAAAGCGATCTAGAGAGAGCCTTGAGCACATTCTCTGTGCCCCTTGCCCCACCTGCTCCGGCCGAGGAGTCCTGAAAACACCTGAAACCATCTGCCTAGATATTTTCAGAGAGGTCATACGAGAAATTCGTCAATATCGGGTACAAGATCTCTTAGTAATCGCTTCCAACGAAGTCGTTGAGCGATTACTAGATGAGGAAGCAGACACCCTTTCAGAGCTAGAATCCCTAACGGGCGTGGAGATCAAAATTCGAGCAGAAAGCCAGTACAATCGAGAACAATATGATGTTGTGCTGCTCTAAGTCTAGGAGAAATTAATCTTATTCTGAGGTATTTTAGCGAAGCCGGCCCATCAGTGAGGTGTGTTAGACTTCCGCGGCCAAAGTTAGGCTTTATTTCGCCTTTCAGAGTTTGTTCATGTGAGATTTTAAATGGCCAAAGCAACAGTCGCCGCGATACAAATGGCATCCAGCCCTAATGTCAGCGGAAATTTAATGGAAGCAGGACGTTTAATTGAAGCAGCGGTTAAAAAAGGGGCTGGTTTAGTTGTTTTGCCGGAAAACTTCGCCCTTATGGGTCTCAATGAGACCGATAAATTACAAATCGGTGAAGCCCATGGTCATGGGGCGATACAAGCGTTTCTGTCAAATACAGCCGAGAAACACAAGATTTGGCTGGTTGGCGGCACGATACCCATCCAATCGACTTCAGGCAAAGTAAAAGCTGCTTGTCTGGTTTTTGATCCTCACGGCCATGAGATTGGGCGCTATGACAAAATTCATCTTTTCGATGTTCACCTCCCTGAAACAGAGGAAAGCTATAAAGAATCATCAACCATTGAGCCAGGTGAACACCCTCTGGTAATCGAAACCCCATTTGGAAGACTGGGTTTAACCGTTTGCTATGACATACGGTTTCCTGAGCTTTACCGTCGTATGGCCCAGATGGGAATGGACATTTTTGTCGTTCCTTCAGCGTTTACCTCTAAAACTGGGGCCGCACACTGGGAAACTTTAGTACGCTGTCGAGCCATAGAAAATCAGTGTTACGCCATAGCAGCCAACCAAGGTGGATTCCATATGAACGGCAGGGAAACCTATGGACACAGTATGATTGTGGATCCATGGGGAGCCGTTATGTCAGTACTTCCTCAGGGCTCTGGGGTGGTTACTGCAGAAATAAATCACGAACAACTCAAGAAGGTACGTACGTCCTTCCCTGCTCTTAAGCATATTAAGTTACTCACCAATTGAAGCACCCATAATGCAACAAGCTCTCAAAATTGCCCGAGAGGCTCTCCTCGAACAAACCGGACTTGTTACTGGAGATTTAGAGAACGTTATGTCCCTATTACAAGGGCATAACATTGATTTGGCCGATATTTATCTCCAGTCTACCCGCTATGAATCTTGGGGGCTTGAGGACGGACACGTCAAAGAAGGCAGCCATAGTATTGATCAGGGTGCCGGTATTCGAGCCATTTCCGGAGAAAAGACAGGGTTTGCCTACAGTGATGAAATATCTTTTGAGGCGCTTACCCAAGCCGCAAAGAATGCTCGGAGCATTGCAAAAGCCGGTCAATCAACCACCTATTCATCGGGATCGTTTCGAGAAACAAGCCCTTTATATTTGCCTAACGACCCTTTGCTCTCTCTGGATGAGAATGAAAAGATTGATCTACTTAAACGACTCGATGGAGAGTGCCGCTCGCTAGACCCGAGAATCGAGCAAGTCTTCATTAGCCTCTCGGGCAGTCATGAAGTGGTATTGGTTATGACCCAGAATGGGACCATCCACGCGGATGTGCGACCGCTGGTCCGCCTGAATATTAACGTCTTGGCCGAGTCGAAGGGACGACGTGAACAGGGAAGTGCTGGTGGTGGCGGAAGAGTTGATTACAAATACTTTCTAGAAACGAATCGAGCCTCAGAATATGCCCAAGAAGCGGTTAGACAAGCCCTAGTCAATCTTGATGCTCGAGAAGCTCCGGCCGGTAATATGACGGTTGTCCTTGGCTCTGGCTGGCCTGGAATTTTACTTCACGAAGCAATCGGGCACGGACTAGAGGGAGACTTCAACCGCAAAGGCACCTCAGCTTTCGCAGGGAGACTCGGAGAAAAAGTCGCTTCCCCTCTTTGTACGGTTGTAGATGATGGCACTCTGATGGGTCGACGCGGCTCCCTTTCTATCGATGATGAGGGCACACCTACAGCATGTACGACCTTGATCGAGTCTGGCATCTTAAAAGGCTATATGCAGGACCTACATAATGCACACCTAATGGGTGTTTCACCCACAGGAAATGGAAGACGCGAGTCTTATCAGCATCTTCCGATGCCCAGAATGACGAACACATATATGTTAGCGGGACCTCATGAACCAGAAGAAATCATTCGTTCTGTTAGCAAGGGCCTCTACGCAAAGAACTTTGGCGGTGGCCAAGTTGACATTACGTCTGGCAAGTTTGTTTTCTCCGCAAGCGAGGCTTACCTCATTGAGAATGGAAAAATAACAAGCCCCGTTAAAGGGGCGACCCTGATAGGGAATGGGCCTGACGTGCTTACCCGAGTCAGCATGGTTGGTAACGATCTCGCTTTAGACCCTGGGATTGGTTCCTGTGGCAAAGACGGACAGAGTGTCCCTGTTGGAGTAGGGCAACCTACTCTAAGAGTGGATGGTCTAACGGTTGGCGGGACTCGGCTCTCCAACTAATCATTCGACATTCGATACGTGAATAAAGGACCATTTGTGAGTCAATATAACCTCTCATCAATCGATAGAACTGAATTAGACCGTTTGCAAATTCTCGCAGAGGAATGTCTCTGTGAGGCTCAAAAGCAGGGGGCCTCAGGAGCAGAGGTAGGCATCAGTATCGAGTCTGGTCTATCAGTAACGGCAAGATTGGGCCAAGCCGAAACAGTTGAATATCACAGGAGTCGCGGACTAGGTCTTACCGTCTATATAGGCCGTCGGAAAGGGTCTGCGAGCACCAGTGATTTGAGTGCCCAAGCGATGAAAGAAACGGTTCAAGCGGCTTGCCGAATTGCCAGATTTGCAGCTGAAGACGAATTCTCTGGCCTACCTGACAAAGATTTACTAGCAACCGAATTTCCAGATCTGGATTTATATCACCCCTGGATCATTGATGCCGAAACGGCGATTGCTATTGCCATTGATTGTGAAAATGCCGCTAGAACATTCCATCCTGATATCACCAACTCCGAAGGAGCCAGTCTGAACACCTTTCAAGGCCTCAGGGTTATGGGAAACACCCTCGGCTTTCTGCATGGTTATGCATCCACTCGGCATAGTTTGAGCGCGTCCGTCATTGGCGAAAGAAACCATCAGATGCAGCGTGATGATTGGTGGACTGTGGCCAGAAATGCATCCGACCTTCAATCTCCCTTAGAAGTTGGAAAAATAGCGGCAGAACGAACACTTGCAAGACTCGGCTCCCAAAGCCTTAGCACAAGAGAATGTCCCGTAATATTTTCGGCCGATATCGCCTCAGGCCTCATTGGGAGTTTTATAGGCGCCATCCGCGGTGGAAATATTTATAGAAAATCATCTTTTCTTCTGGATCACCTCGGCAAACAGGTTTTTCCGAGCTTTATAAACATTCAAGAGAGTCCACACATCAAAAAAGGGCTGGGCAGTGTTCCATACGACTCTGAAGGCGTCAGAACCACAGACCGTCATATCGTTAAAAATGGGATACTTGAATCCTATGTCCTCGGAACATATTCTGCGAGAAGACTGGGAATGAAATCCACTGGTAATGCAGGAGGTGTGCATAACCTGATTGTGGAACCTGGGATTTTTGATCTGCCTTCACTGCTAACCAAAATGAATACAGGCTTATTGGTAACCGAACTCATGGGCCAAGGAGTGAACTTAGTCTCAGGAGACTATTCAAGAGGAGCTGCAGGTTTTTGGGTTGAAGGAGGCGTTATTCAATTCCCCGTTGAGGAAATAACCATCGCTGGAAATCTTAAAAAGATGTTCATGAATATTGAGGCCATCGGTAATGACGTCGATTTAAGAGGCAATACCCGAACAGGTTCAATCCTAATAAAAGAAATGACTGTAGCGGGCAATTAGAGATAGCCGTTCAAACCAATTGACTCCCACGCGCCTTTAACCACGCCTGAAAAACAATAACGGCCCAGAGCTCACTCCCCCAGTTCTGATGACCTGACTGATGTTGTTCCCATTTTTCCTGAATTAAAGACCCATTCAGAAAACCTTGTTTTTTGATCTCCTTGATATTCAGCAATTGCTCACTCCATTCTTTCAATGGTCCTCTTAACCAGACATCCATCTCACTTTCTGGTTTACCACGACCTATGAACTGAGGTGATATGCCCTTTGCCATTAGCTGCTTAATCAAGCAACTCTCCTGTTCATCGCGAATCTTAGAGTGACTGGGAAGCCCCCATAAGTACTCAACGACCCTACGATCAAGAAAGGGTTGTAACACAGACACTTCAGCTTTTCTGGTTGATATATCCCAGAGATATAAGTTGGAATCCGATATGGAGGACAAATCATAGAACATCATGCGAAGGCCAAAATCCCTAAGCTCGGCCCAACGATCCCGACTAGTCAGAAGACTTGAGGGCTCCTGACTCTTCTTAATTAATCGTATTGGCGCTTTCCAAAGAGAGAGTGCATTAAGGTAAAGATCCTCAAGTGATTTTGCTCTTAACCATAAGAAAGCATTGTTAACTCGCTCATCGGGTGCAGCATATTGGAGCCTGGCAGGCATCATGAAGAATAACACGCGCAACACATTGCGCCAGAATCGCGGGGGAATGATGGTTAAAGCGCCAGCAACAAAACCCTTTAATCCTGTCGGCCAGAAATTCAGCTTGCCCCAAGATAAGCTTAGACTTCGATATTGATCTCCGACTCTGAAAAGCTCTGCCCCCCCCTGGTGCCCAACAATACTGGTATATTTTGGAAAGGCCTTCCAATTTGAGGCAAGATACAACCTCATGTTACTGATGTCCGCACAAGGCTCACTCATACAATTGATGAGAGAATCCAGACTCTGAATAACGTCCTCTTGGGTCAAATGAATTTCAGTGTGTTCCGTACCCAATAACGCAGCAATCTCTTTTGCTTTTTTGGAATCGACATCCTCTTCGTCAGCAAGCACTACCGAGAAAGTGCTCGGCATCTTTATGGTCGCAGAGCAGGCATAAGCAGCGAGCGCAGAAGAAGCCAGATCTCCGCTTAAATAGATACTGCTGATTCCATAAGGCTTAGAATCCTTTAGTACGTCTACAAGCAAGCTATCTATGTGACAACGAGCCTCCTCTTCGCTGGCGCCATTTGGCTGCATCTGGCCATGAAGCGCGACATCGCGGAGAGACCAGTAGCTTATAGGTAGGCTTTCCCTCCGACTAAGCCCAAATGCTATAAAGCATCCAGGCGGGAGCTTCTTGACGTCTTTATAGATAGTGTTTGGGTAAGGAAAATATCCGTAACGAAAAAAGAGCGACAAGGCGTCTCGATCAACTCTAGCTGTAAGGGGCGAACCTTGGGCTAAGGCCATCAAATCAGAACCAAAGAATAGCCTCTCGCCATTCCAGCTATAAAAAGTCCCTTTCTGCCCAAGGCGATCTCTTGCTAGATAAACCGATTTGTCGTGGACATCCCACAAGGCAAAACTAAAGGCACCATCAAAGGCCTTCAAAGCCTCACCAACCCCAGACTGTTCAACGACTTCAAGAAACAGGCTAGCTCCGGCCATGTCATGATTATTAGAGTGATCTTCATGACGGCTGCAATCTGTAGGATATATATAGCCATCCAGCAAAATAAAGTAACGGCCCGTTCCAGATTTGATCGGGCCGTCAAGTTGGCCCTCAGACGATTTAGAAAGTCCAACCAACCCCAGACATCCCTGCGAATCAACCCACCCTGGTTGTGCAAAGTTGACTCTCTCCTCACTGGGACTATTAAAATCTCTTGTCATCGCCATCAATTGATCAGCGGTCAGCGACTCTAAGCGATCCAAAATACCGACAAACCCAACCATCGTAATTTCCATAACTTCGAGAAAACAAGCCCTAGATCATACTCCAGCAATTTCGATGTTTGGAAAAGGTAAACTGTCTCAAGTTTGGCTAGAATCTCAATAACATTTAAAAAGGCTTGATGATGAAGAAATCCCTTGGCACCCTTTTTGTAACTTTAACCATTTGGACTGCGACAGGAAATGCTGACTCTCCGATCAGAATAGGCAGCGTAGCCTCCGGCACGCTTCAGTGGGAACTATCTACAATCAGAGACCAGGGGCTCGATCAAGCCAATAGTTTTTCTATCGAAGTCATTCCAATTGCTAATCCAGAGGCCGGCAAGATCGCACTCCTCGGAAATGGGGTTGATTTAATTGTGGGTGACTGGATATGGGTAGCCGGGCAGAGGAAGGAAGGTCATGACTTAACACTTGCCCCTTACTCAACCAATCACGGTGCCCTTCTGGCCAGCAAGGATTCAAATATCAGCGCCATTACCAGCCTTAATGGAAAACGGATTGGTATAGCGGGAGGGGCGCTAGACAAAAACTGGTTGCTATTAAGCGCGCTAGCTCAAGTGAAATACGGTATCAATCTGAATCAATCCGTCGACAAAGTGTTCGCATCACCGCCACTTCTCAATGAGGAGCTTAGAAAAGGGAAAGTTGATGCCGTTTTGACCTATTGGAATTATTCAGCGAAGCTGCAAAGCGAAGGTTTTCAGCAGATCATTACTGGCCAAGAGATCATCAAGGGCTTAGGTATCGCAGTTGATGTTCCTTCCCTTGGCTATATTTTTAGAGAAAGTTGGGCAAACGCTCACTCAAAGGAGATTTCTGGATTCTTACGCGCTGTTTCACAAGCCAGGGAAACACTCTGCAACTCTACAGTCGCATGGGAAAAAGCTGTCCCAGAAGCACAAGAAAACGACGCTAAAGCGAGAGCCAATTTAAGACAACGATTTTGCGACGGTCGGGTCAAGCAATTCGGCACTAAAGAGCTAGCAGCGGCTCATAAGATCTATGAACTGGTTAACACCTCCAACCCGAAATCGCAATCTGATCCAGAACAAGGACTCCCTCCCCGAGTTTTTTGGAACCCTAAGGATTAGCTGTAGTACCCTGGAAAGGCAGATCCAACGCAGACAATGCCTCTGTTAGAATACAAACGGCCCATGCGTTCAATCTGTGGGCTAATCCAATTAGGAAGATCCCAAAAATAGCTTACAAACCGAAGATGTCGTTTAAACGAGCCCTAATAATAACCCTGATCTGCTTGGGTGGATTGATCACCTATGGCCTTTTAAGGCTTGGGAGTGAGCCTAAAGACTTTGACAGCATTGAGGCTCAGGTTCCTGAACTGGGAAAGCTTTCCGCATCCAAACCCTCAACAAACAATTCCCCCGTGTCTGGTATTGAAACCAACGTCCCTGAAGACGATGTTGAAATTGACAAAGAACAAATCGCCGCAGCAAAACAACTCATCGTTAGCCACAAGGATTTAGAGCGCGTCGAAGGGGTTGAACGACTGAGCGCTTATCCTAATCTCGAAGTAGAACAGTTATTGGTTGAATTGTTAGTTTTAGACAAAAATCCAGAGGTAAGGAAAACCGCAGCTCTGAGCCTTGGATCTCTAGATACACCATCTGACTTGACCATCAATAAGTTATTAGGCGCCATAGAAGATCCCAATGAGAGTGTTCGCTTTGCCTCTTTGACTACGCTCGAAGATTTCATGCTCGACCTAGACCGTACATCTGAAACAGCCAAAACGATAATGGCCGGGCTGCAAACCAAAGCCAATAGCCAAAGCACACCCATATCGATTAAAGACGCTATAAGACAACTCTTGAATGGCCTAGAGCATCCTGCCGCGCAAACAGCTGATCCAGAAGATTAAAACTTAATATTATGAAGACTGGGTAGTGAACGGATCAAGTTCCTCGTATAGGTTTCTTGCGGACTAAACAGCACCTCTTCGACAGAGCCGCACTCTATAATCCTTCCTTCTTTCATCACTGAAACAGTATCAGCCATCTGAGAAACAACGGCCAGATCATGGGTGATAAATAGGTAGCTAATCCCCTTCTCTAATTGTAGCTGCTTCAACAATTCCAGAACCTTTGCTTGAACAGAAACGTCCAATGAACTTGTGGGCTCATCACACACAATAAGCTTAGGATCTAAGGCTAGTGCACGGGCAATGCTAATGCGTTGTCTTTGACCACCAGAAAACTCGTGTGGGTAACGAAATCGCATTTCCGGAGACAGCCCAACCGAACTTAGCAACAACTCAACTCGATCATGCAACTCCGACCCAGTAATAGAACCTTTCGCCAACAACCCTTCAGCGACAATATCTTGTATGAGCATTCTCGGATTCATGGATGAATAGGGATCCTGAAAGACGACTTGTATGACTAGGCCGGCCTTAAGTCTGTCGGCATTCTTCATGTGCGTTATGTCATTACCTTCGAGCCTAACAGAGCCATCAAAAGGCCGTAAAAGCCCCAATAACCCTCTTCCAAAGGTAGACTTTCCGCAACCAGACTCACCCACTAATGCTCGAGTTTCAGCTTGATGAATATCTAAAGAAACGCCGTCAACCACCTTAAGATATGGGTTTTTGCTCCCCCACACCCTCTGAGCTGCCGGGTAAAACACCCTTAAATCGCTCACCTGCAACAAAGGGGCCTCATCACTTATCGCCGATGAAAGGTCATGCGTCACAGACGAGTGCTTTCTTGAGAGACAAGCATCAAGCCTTGGAATCGCGCTCAATAGGGATGAAGTGTATTCATGTTTAGGTGAACTCAAAAGGCTCCTGAAGCCTTCCTCAATAATTTTTCCTGACCTCATCACGGCAACACGATCTGCCAATTCAGCAACCACCCCAAAATCGTGGGTGATAACCCAAAGCGACATCCCTGTTTCCTTTTGGATACGCTTTAGGAGCTCAAGAATTTGAGCCTGAAGCGTAACATCAAGAGCCGTAGTCGGCTCATCGGCAATAAGGAGCTTAGGCTCCCCTGCTAAGGCCATTGCGATCAATACTCTTTGACGCATTCCTCCGGACAACTGGTGAGGATAGCGCTTAATTTGCTTGCCGGGCTCAGCCAAACCTACTTGGTCTAATAGCTCTAAGGCTTTCGCTTGCTGCCAAGATCGGGGCCTCGATGGAAGCAATCGAATTACCTCTAATAGCTGCTGACCAATGGTAAGCACCGGATTTAAAGCCGTCATGGGATCTTGGAATACCATGCCTACTTGCTGTCCACGAATTAACCCCATCTTTGTCTCAGAAAGAGATAAAAGATCCGTGCCTCCTAAAAAGATTTCGCCACCTTCGATCATTGCAGAATTAGGGAGTAATCGCAAAACTGATAAGGCTGATATGGACTTACCCGATCCAGACTCTCCGACAAGTGCAAAGCTCTCCCCGGGCTCTATCTTGAAAGATAAGCCATCTAAGGCTTTTCTAGACTGACCAGCACGATCGGAAAAAGATACCGATAGATTTTTAACCGACAGTAAAGAAGTGGGGCGGGTTTCTAGTGGCATTGGTTTCCAAACGTTTTCCTACTCATCATCAGAGTTAATCACCCTTCCTTTCTTGGATCGAAGGCATCTCGCAATGCATCAGAAAAAAGATTGGCTGAAAGCACCAACACAAACATAAAGAGAAAGGCAGAAAGGAGTGACCACCATACAACCGGCTCCCTTGCCAACTCCAATCGAGCGCCATTGATCATATTGCCCCAGGACTCTGTAGTTGGGTCGACACCAATACTGATGTAGGAAAGAACCGCTTCTGCCAGCACAAGAGAACTGAAATCCAATGCCACTGATATCAAAATTATATGGAATAGATTTGGAACAATATGCTTCAACAGAATCATGAAAGGGGAGGTTCCAAGTACTTTAGCTGCATCCACATACTCGAGTTCACGCAATTTCAATGTCTCGGCCCTAATCAGCCGGCATAACCCAGTCCAGGAAGTGAGGCCTAAAATGAGGCATAACGCCATTAGCCTGAAGTCTGCACGCATTGAAAGACTGGAAAACTGCTGTTCGTGAACACTCATGTACGATTGCATTACCAGCATAGAAGCCGCTATCAGCAAAACACCGGGGATAGAGTTAAGCGTTGTGTAGGCGTATTGGATGAGGTCGTCGACCCACCCGCGAAAATAACCAGAAAAGATCCCTAATGCGACCGCGATAGGCAATGTTGCAACGGTAGTTAGAGTACCAATAACCATACCCGTTCGAACGCTCTTCAAGCTCTGGTAAAGGACATCTTCTCCGACCTTATCAGTACCCAAAACATGATATTCGCTTGCTAACTGCGAAACGACAGACAATATCAAAGTCATAACCAGCAAGGTATATGACATTGCCCGCCATGGGATACGTGAAGCATCCAGCCCGCCGCAGAATCCATTTACATAGCGTTTTCTTTTAGTGATGCACTTTTTAACTTGAAAACAAATAACTAGCAGCCCAATCCAGACAAAAAAACCAATGCCTATTCCCTTGATTATTCTTTTAGCAATATCTTGGGGCCTATCATTGTTTGGGTCAGAAAGATTGGCTCCCCCGAACTTCAACCTGGGGTAATCCCACCTTTCTTGACCATCCGGAAAGCGAATCATTTCCCTTGAATAACTGAAACTGGTTAAAGGAGCGGAGTAAGTCTTTTCTGTTCTAGTCTTAATCCCACTCAAAAGGAAATCAAGAATCGTGATTGGCTCACCAGCATAATTAGTCTCAACTTGCTGGCTTGGCGAAAGACTTGGATAAAACCTGACCGAGTCAAGCACTGACATCATAAGGAACGCGAGCAAAACCAAGAGTGAAACCATTGCACTCGTGTTAGACAATATTTTATTTAAGGGCCTTCGAAGAGACTCTTGTCTGAACATTACAAAGACGAAGACAAATGACACCGCCAAAACAGCCAGATAAAGTCCATCAGTGTGAAAAAAAGTCAGTTTCATCTAGAGCCCAATTTAACTCTTGGGTCAACGAGCAAATAAGACAAATCGGTCATCAGCAAACCCAACATATAGAGCATGGAGCCAAGAAATACCATGGACCTTACGATTGCAAAATCTTGCTGATTGATTGCATCAATCGTATAGCTTCCGAGCCCAGGGATAGCGAAGAATGATTCAGTGATTAAGCTCCCAGTAAAAAGCAAAGGCAACAACACTACCACCCCAGTGAGAATTGGGATCATTGCATTCTTAAGCACATGGGTTACTAGCACATGCAACTCGGAGATACCTTTTGCTCGCGCCGTTCTTACATAGTCCCGTTCAATCTCCTCAAGGAGTAGTGTTCGATACCACCGAATACCTGAGCCCACACCAGCAATTGATCCAATCACGATCGGCATAATAAGAAACCTGATCGAATTGACCCCGCTGTCATAACCTGAAATAGGCGCAAGCTGCAGAAGCTTACCAATAACGAACTGCCCACCAATTATATAAAAGAGGGTTGATATCGACATCAACGCTACCGCCACAGCCACCCCCGAAACCTCTAGGTAGCTCGAACGAAAAAAGACGATAATCATTGCAAGCGTAATATCCAGTGAAAGGCCGACGATTAATGAAGGCAAGGCAATTGCCAATGATGGCCACATTCGTTGACTTATGTCCGAACCGATATCTCTGCCATCATCCGATCGCCCAAATTGAAAAACAAAAAGCCCGAGTGATTTTTGGTAAAAAATAGTATTTTTTAAGTGCCCGACCCCTTCAGCATTTTCATTCCAAAAAAGGGGTTGCGCGTAACCTCGTTCATTCTTCCATTTCGAGATTGCCTCCTGGGTCTGATGTTTCTGCCCAAGATGCATCCTCGCCATGTCATCTGGGGTGTTGACAATAAAAAAAAGAAGAAACGTGAGCACATTAATCCCAAGCAAAAGCGGAAGCGCATAAAGTAGACGACGGAATACATAGCTCATCATAAGGCCCCAGACCTCATACGACGGTTATAGACAAGCCAAGCGGGTATGACCATGAGCAATCCGATAAAGACAAAAACGTAGATAGGCCAAAAAACCGGTTTGTTCCATTCTTTCCTCATTTGGTCTCTAAGCTCTTGGTCCAAAGCCAAATATTTCAGCCCATTATTTGCCATTAGATTAGGCTTAAAGTTTCTGTACCAAGCGTGATGAAGACTAAACACCTTTGGATGCAAGCCAAAAACCCAGGGGGCATCATGCTGAAGGATGCGTTGCATTGCCCTGATGATCCTTAGACGTTCTGGTGAGTCGGGCATGCTACGCATGGCTTTGAACAGTCGGTCATAGTCTGGGTTTTTGTAGTTCGCCGCATTTTCTCCATTCCGTCCAACTTTTGCATTCTCACCATAAAGTAAGAAAAAGAAGTTTTCTGGATCAGGGTAGTCAGCATTCCACCCCCAACGAAAAATTTGGGCGTTACCGTTTGTCATTTTCTGCTGAAATTGATTGTAATCCGTAGTCCTCAGTACAAGCTGAATCCCCAGCTTGGCAAATTGCTTTCGATACCAACCCAACACTGACTTGTCGTCGGCACCTGATAAGGTCGAATCGAAATAGAGCGTTAGAGGTTGACCCGTTTTAACGTCAAACCCCTCAGGATAGCCCGCCTCAGCCATAAGGCGTTTCGCCTCAGAAATGGGCTTCCTACGAACACTTTCTGCAATCCAGTCATATACAAACTTGTTATAACCATCCGGTCCAGAATCATATCCGAACAATCCTGGAGGAATGAGTCCCTGCGCAGCCAGGCCTCTTCCATTCATGAAAATATCGATGAACTCTTCTTCATCTACTGCAATACTGATTGCCTGACGCAATTTGATCTGCGCGTCCCCCAAGCCCCCAACTACAGGATCCATCATATTGAATCCAAGATAGTAGGAAGATGCTGCTACGGTGGTGTTGAGACTAATTCCCTTGTTCTTCATTTCCGGTGTCAACTTAGCGTTACCCACGCCGCTAAACTGAATGGCCTGATCAAAGTTATCTGAGGCGACACCTGATGCATCATAGTAGCCCTGCAAGAACTTGCTCCAGTAGGGGATAGTCTCCTTTTCCAAGACAAAGATCACTCGATCTATGAATGGCAATGTCTTACCCGAATCTTTCAAAAGACCATTCTCCATATCGCCTACCTCTCCCCTGACAGGATAATATTCCTTATGGAAAGAAGGATTCTTTGAGAGGATCATTCGGCGATTCGGGTTGTTCTCAGTCAACATATAAGGCCCCGAACCAATGGGATACCAATCAAGAGTTATGTTCTTTTGGATCAAGTCTTGCTGGCCATAGAAGGCATCAGCCTCCCAAGGAATTGGCGCGAAGAACGGCATAGCAAGCCAGAAGCGGAATTGGGGGTACTTCCCCTTTAGCTTAATAGTAAGGTGTCTGTCATCGATGACCTCAACCCCCTCCAAGCCGTACTCCCTAAGATCTAATCGCTCCTGTTTTGCCTGCTTCAATACAAGGTCTTTCTGAAGCTTATCGCCCAACTCCTTGAGACCCAGAATATAGCCAGACATTAATTCTCCAATCGGCGAATGTAACTGAGGATGGACCAGCCTTTTAATTTGGTAGGCATAGTCGCCCGCTGTCACCGATCGAGAGGAGACTTCATTGAAATCGGATAGCGACCTTATTGGCTCAGCCTCTTGGTGAGTTAGGTGATGATATTTAGGGGTCCCATCCTGAGACATAACGAAAGCGGGATGAGGTTGATAGGACAAATCAGATCTTAGGGAAATCTTATAGATGCTAACTGAGACTTGCTCTTCCGGAGCATTCTCAGGTAATGCAACGCCGCGTGCATCTAGAAGCTGAACTTCTGGCAAATCGTCCGTCGCAAAGGGTATTAGCTGATAGGGGCGACTTAAATAGGCATATTGAAGAAGCGGCTCATAGACTTGAGCGATAATTTCATATTCGTTTGCACTGTACGCTAGCGCAGGATCTAGATGTTTGGGCCTCTCCTCGAAGGAGGTGTATAGGGTGTTACTGTCATTATCCTCAGGTGGGTACGGGTTATTAAGCGGGTCACCGCAGCCTGAAAGGCTCAAAGGTAGGAAAAGGAACGCCAGTCTAAGAATCTCTGTAAAGCGCTTTCCGAGTAAGCTCATTGCTTTAATCCAAATTGCCAAACCCCAAAACATTGTACGACACACTCAAGGTAACACAGTGCTCACAAACTTCATGAGCGCAAACGTAAAACACTGACCTATCGAGGAAAATACTTATTCCTCCAATCTAACTCGCCCGCGCAAGCCGTCTTCTTGTATAATCATTCTCCTGAGGACCTATTTAGGACGTAGTTTTTTCCTAATAAAGCCCTATCACAAATTGCCAACCTTTCTACTTTCAGAGTAACCCAAATGTTCAAAAAGCTTTTCATTGCATTCTGTGGCCTTTTGCTCAGCACAGGCCTTTCTGCAGCCGAACTTAAAGTAGCCGTAGTACAACTCCAGAAGTTGATCAGCGAATCGGCTCAAGTTCAGAAGGCTCAGGCCGATATGAAGAAAGACTTTCAGGCTCGTGAAACCAAATTGGTCAATGAGCAAAAAGAACTAAAGAAGCTTGAGGATCGCCTTGAAAAAGATTTTGCCGTGATGAACGACGCTGAAAAGCAAAAAGCCCAGAAAGAGTTTATGGACCGAAGAAATGAACTTAAGCGTGACATGGATGAGATGAATCAGGACCTGAACATTCGGCGCAATCAGGAAATGGGCAAGTTTCAGAAGTCTGTTAACGAAGCCATCAATCTCGTTGCTAAGGAGCAGAATATTGACTTAGTTCTTGTCGAGGGTATTGCGTTTGCGAAAGAGTCGCTCGACGTCACGAATCAAGTAGAAGAAAAGCTGAAAACAGCCGCCGCATCTGCACCTGCAGCAGCACCACCGGCTAAGAAGTAAGAAATAAGCTTATTCCCCACCCTCCTTTCACATCATTTATTTAGGTCACAAATTTGGATATTCAAGAAATTAAAGAATATCTGCCTCATCGGTATCCTTTCCTGCTCATTGACAGAGTTCTTGAGGTCGAGCCAGGCAAGAGACTTTTGGCCCTGAAGAACGTAACGCACAATGAACCGTTCTTCACGGGACACTTTCCCGCGGCGCCGATCATGCCAGGAGTTTTGATTATTGAGGCTTTAGCACAAGCAACTGGGTTGCTGGCAGGTCGATCTGTCGAAGGATTGGTCGGAAAAGGCAGGACTTATTACCTGGTAGGTCTAGATAAGGTTCGCTTTAAGCGACCTGTTGTTCCTGGAGATCAACTGATGCTCGAGGCCACCTATGTAAGACATAAACGGAATATTTGGGCATTTGAGTGTAAGGCACAAGTGGATGGAGAGTTTGTTGCAAGCGCAGAAATCATGTGCGCAGCTGCGGAGTAGGATTCTTGATACATCCTACGGCGATTATTGATCCTGGCGCTATTATTGCCAAGGGCGTCAGCATTGGCCCCTTCAGCATCGTCGGTCCTGACGTAGAAATTGGGTCGGGTACATTGATTGGGCCCCATGTCGTCATCAGAGGCCCAACATGTATAGGCAAAGAAAATAAGATATATCAATTTGCCTCCATTGGAGAAGATCCTCAAGACAAAAAATATTTGGGGGAAATTACTCGACTGGAGATTGGAAATCAGAACGTTATCAGAGAATACGTAACCATTCATCGTGGAACCATACAGGACCAGTCTTTAACCCGTATTGGGAACGCAAATCTCCTGATGGCTTACGTACACGTAGCACATGACTGCATCATTGGTGACAACGTAATCATGGCGAACGGGGCATCGCTAGCGGGACATGTGAGCGTAGATGACAACGCAATCCTTGGAGGCTTTTCTCTTGTTCACCAATTTTGTCGTATTGGGCGTTACAGCTTCTCTGGCATGGGAAGCATAATAAGTCGCGACATCCCGCCTTACGTTATGGTTGGGGGCAGCCCCACCAAGCCACGCGGCATTAACGCCGTTGGTCTAGAAAGACGTGGCTTCGATTCTGAAAGCGTTCTAAACATCAAGAGAGCATTTAAAGTGCTTTACAAGTCGCGTTTAAAGCTTGAAGAGGCCATAGACGCCCTAAGCAAAATGGCTGACAGCACCCCTGTGATTTTACCTATGGCCGATTTCCTTCGCCAAAGTGGGCGTAGCATTATTCGCTAACCGTCGTTGTGGACAAATCGGATACCGCCCCAGCCCCGCTGCTGATTGCAGGAATTGATGAGGTTGGTCGTGGGTGTCTAGCCGGGCCCGTGATTGCAGCGGCCGTCATTCTGCCTTTAGAGGCCATCCATAGGATTCCTCATCTGGCCGATTCAAAAACTCTGACAGCCAAACAACGAGAACGATTGGATATCGAGATCAAGGAGATCGCTATCGCTTGGTCTATTGGGCGCGCTGACGCCAATGAGATCGACAAAATCAATATCCTAAACGCTAGCCTGCTCGCAATGGAGCGTGCGTTCAATGGACTTAATCTAGCGGTCAAGTTGGCTTTAGTGGACGGTAATAAGGCTCCAAATTTGCCCTGCGAAACAAAAGCTATTGTAGGTGGCGACGCCACGGTCGAAGCCATTTCAGCCGCATCAATCATTGCCAAAGTTCATCGAGACAAGGAAATGCTTATCGCTAACTCCTTATTTCCAGACTACGCTTTTGCTATGCACAAAGGCTACCCAACCACACTCCATCTCGAACGCCTAAAAAATTACGGCCCTTGCCAGCTACATCGAAAAACGTTCGGGCCAGTGAAAAAAATACTCAGCTTATCTGGTTGACTAGAACATCCAAGAAAGCAACTGGATTAACAACGTTAGATTAGTGCTTGAATGGCAATCGAGATAGAATTTACCCGTAAGAGAATTTTTAACTGAGGTCACATGAAGAAGTTAGTTTTGCTGCCCCCTCCTTTAGTTGCAATAGGCCTACTGACCATTGCCTACCTCCTAAACAAGAATCCTCCTAATCTTCAGATATCTCCCGCCACATCAGGCGGCCTTGCTTGGCTTGCGACTGGTATTGCGCTCAGCATTTCGGCTTTTCTACAGTTCCGCGAGCTTAGTACAACAGCCTTACCAAATGGCAAACCAACTCAACTGGTTACGCTTGGCGCTTATCTTTGGACCCGAAACCCCATGTATTTAGGCATGCTCACGGCACTGATTGGTATTGCTTTCTATGAAGGTACCTTAGCCTTTTGGCTGGTTCCACCGGCTTTCTTCCTAATCATTAACCAACACCATATTCCATACGAGGAAGCTAAGCTATCAGATATATTCGGTGACAAATACCTAAAGTATGCAAAGAAGTCTAGACGTTGGATTTAAAGTATCTCTAGACAAAAAAACACCCGCTTTGAGCGGGTGTTTTTTTGTCTACTCAAGAAAAATTAATCCACTATCTCTATAGGGATCGTTCTTTTAGGCTTCTTTTCTTGTGCTTCATATTCAGGAATCACCTCTTCGACCATTGGTCCACTGACTTTTGGTCCTCTTAATGAAACCCATGCTGCTTTTAATGGGTGCGCCATAGCATCCTCTACGGCTGTTGCCTCAAACCCACAATGCGCCATACAGTTCGCACATTTCGGGTTTTTAGAATTCCCATACTTCTCCCAAGGAGTGTCTTCGAGAAGAGCCTTGAAGCTAGGCGCGTACCCTTCATCAACCAGAAGATAACAAGGCTTCTGCCATCCAAACACATTACGCGTTGGATTGCCCCAAGGAGTACAGTTGTAAGCCTGATTACCCGCCAAGAAATCGAGATACAAACTCGAATGATTCAACGGCCACTTTTTACCTTTGCCTAGTGCAAAAACATCGCGGAAAAGCTGCTTACTGTCGCGCTTTTTGATGAAGATATCCTGTTGCGGTGCATGCTCATAACTGAAGCCCGGCGCTATCGTTGCGCCCTCCACACCTAAAACTTTGCAGTAATCCAAAAATGCAGCTATTTCTTCTGAGCCCTCATTTTGGAACAGCGTGCAGTTGATTGTCACACGGAAGCCTTTTCCAATAGCCAACTTGATGGCATCCACGGCTCGATCAAAGACACCCTCCTGACAGACCGAAGTGTCATGCCTTTCCTCATTACCATCCAAGTGAATGGAGAAGGTAAGAAAAGGTGATGGCTTATAATCGTCTATGCGCTTCTTCAACAAAAGCGCATTGGTGCAGAGATAAACATACTTTCCTCTAGAGATGAGCCCCTCAACGACTTGGGGCAATTCTTTATGGAGCAAAGGCTCTCCCCCCGCTATCGATACGATGGGCGCACCGCACTCATCGACGGCTCCAAGACACTCTTCTACGGAGAGTCTTTTGTCGAGTATGTCATCGGGATAGTCAATCTTCCCGCAGCCTGCACAGGCCAAATTACATCGAAATAAAGGCTCAAGCATCAGCACAAGCGGATACTTTTTATTACCCTTTAACTTTTGTTCGATAAGATATTTTGCAACAGTAAATTGCTGCCTTAATGGAACGCCCATCCGTCCTCCCTCAGTAAGGAAACCTGAAAACAGAAACTGGTGTTAAGTCAGAACGTAAGTATTGTACCTCGTTCTTAGCCTGGGAAAGGACATCCCAGTGAAAACTTAATATATTAAGGTTGAATAGTATAGTGGAGTTGTTTTTTTATCAACTGCTTTAGTTAATTTACAACAAGACTTGACGAAAATACCAATCGCGTTAAAATTTATACATTCGCCAATAGGTTATTGGAACTACATCGTGATGATAAGCGTTATTCATGATGGCTTCTAAAGACTTTGTAATCAATGGAGACAATCTGCCCTACATGAGCATAAGCACTCCGTTAAGCCAAGCTGAAGCACTTGAAAATATGTGCGAAAACGATTTCCAGGATCACCTGCTTCAGGGGGTCTCAAGAACGTTTGCCTTAACGATTCCCCAATTACCCAAAGGACTCTCTAGCGCCGTCTCCAATGCTTATCTTCTCTGTCGCATTGTCGACACAATAGAAGATGAAGTTGACCTAGACTCCAAACAAAAGCGAACTTTTTGCACCCAATTCGCGTCCGTGGTCAGAGGCAAAGACTCAGCCGAATCCTTGAAGGCGGGTCTTGCCCCTCTACTGTCCTCCAAAACATTGCCAGCAGAGCACGAGCTGATCGACGTCTTGCCTCGCGTCGTAAGGATCACTCACAATTTTGACCCTGACCAGAGGGAAGCCCTCGCTACGTGCGTTGAAATTATGGCTAAAGGAATGATCGAGTTCCAGGATAGAGACCTAAGTGGTGGCCTAAAAACCATGGCAGAAATGGACCATTACTGCTACTACGTCGCTGGAGTGGTCGGAGAAATGCTTACAAAGCTCTTTTGTCACTATTCGCCAGAAATCGCCGTCCATCGAGAACAGATGATGAAGCTGGCCGTTTCATTTGGTCAAGGCTTACAGATGACCAACATCCTCAAAGATCTGTGGGACGATCAATCGAGACAGGTATGCTGGTTACCTCAAGAGGTTTTTGACCGTAATGGCAAATTCAAATTGTCCGAGCTAAAGCCTGGTCAACATAATCAAAGCTTCCGAAGCGGTTTTCTTGAACTGGTTGGGATCGCTCACTGGCACCTTAAGAACGCACTTGAATACACTCTGCTACTTCCTAAACAGGAAGCAGGTATCAGGGAGTTTTGTCTTTGGGCGCTCGGCATGGCCATACTCACCCTAAGAAAGATCGCGAAGAACCCTGATTTCGACACATCATCCCAAGTCAAGATCACTCGAAGAGCCGTAAAAACGACCATTATCACTTGCCGACTATTGCGATCAAGTAACGTTGGATTAAAAGCGGTTTTCAATTTGGCTGGCGCAGGCGTACCTCTAGCGCAGCCTGATGAACTACCCACATCCCATTAAAAACCATGAGAAGCGAACCAATTAGGGGACCACTCAAACATGTTTAAAGACTATAACGATCAATCCGAAACGGCTGCATTCATCAAGCCCTACGCTCATACTCAGCTATCTGACCCGCTTGAGGAGTCCATCGAGAGAGCAAAGAATTACCTGCTTTCCAATCAACATGAACATGGATATTGGGTTTTTGAGCTAGAAGCCGATTGCACCATCCCAGCCGAATACATCTTAATGATGCATTTCATGGATGAGATTAATGATCAGCTCCAAGAAAAAATCGCAGTCTACTTGCGCTCACATCAGAATGAGGATGGCAGCTATTCTTTGTTCACCGGGGGCCCAGGAGACGTAAGCTGCACTGTCAAGGCTTATTACGCCCTTAAAATGGCAGGAGACAGCATCGAGCTTGAGCACATGGCGAAGGCGCGAGACTGGCTGCTTGGAGAAGGCGGAGCAGCCCGAGCAAATGTTTTCACACGTATTATGCTCGCGATGTTTCAGCAGGTGCCTTGGCGTGCGGTCCCTTTCATCCCCGTTGAAGCTATGCTTCTACCCAAGTGGTTCCCTTTCCATATAGATAAAATCGCATACTGGTCACGGACTGTGATGGTACCGCTGCTGATTCTTTGTAGCTTCAAAGTGAGTGCACGCAATCCTAGAGGGATCGGTGTAAGCGAGCTTTTTACCGTTCCACCAGAAAAGGAAAGAAATTATTTTTCTCATGTTAAAACCCCATTAGGAAAGATCGTTCTTGGACTGGAACGAATTGGCTTCATGCTTGAGCCTTTCATACCTAAAAAAGTAAGGGCCATCGCTACAGAAAAGGCTAAAGACTGGTTCATTGAACGACTCAATGGTGTTGATGGTCTGGGAGCCATTTTTCCTGCAATGGTCAATGCTTATGAGGCCCTAGATCTTCTTGGTTACCCCCCGGAACACGAATATCGCCGGATAGCTAAAGAGTCAATCGATCGTCTTTTAGTGATTAAGGATGATTACGCCTACTGTCAGCCATGCGTGTCTCCGATATGGGATACAGGACTTACGTGCTTGGCGCTTCAGGAGGTCAATAAGAACAATAAAGATGAAAACACTAATAGAGCTATTAGCTCAGGACTTCGCTGGCTAGCCAGTAAGCAGTTGACAGATCATCCCGGTGACTGGCGAGTAAGGAGACCTCATGTAGAGGGCGGTGGTTGGGCATTCCAATTCGATAACACGCACTACCCTGACGTGGATGATTCTGCTGTTGTAGCCCATGCATTAGTCCAATCTGAAAACGCTGAGTTCAATGACCACATCAAACGTGCAGGGACCTGGATTGCCGGAATGCAATCCGTCGGAGGCGGGTGGGGGGCTTTTGATGCAGACAACACATATCATTACTTGAACAACATACCCTTCGCCGATCATGGGGCTTTACTGGATCCACCTACGGCGGACGTAAGCGGACGATGCGTGATGTTCTTGGCTAAACTGGCCGATGAGAGACCTGAATTTAAGCCCGTTTTGAGCGAGGCAATTGATTATTTGAGGAAAGAGCAGGAGCAGGACGGATCTTGGTTTGGCCGATGGGGCACCAACTACATCTATGGCACGTGGTCTGTTCTCGTTGGGTTTGAGACCGCCGGCGTCCCTAAAAGCGACCCTGCGATTCGCAAAGCGGCTGCTTGGTTGAAGAGCGTACAAAACAGCGATGGAAGTTGGGGTGAAGACAACTTTACTTACCATGATCCTTCAGCTGATAAAAGGGGTCGATTCCACACCAGCATGGCATTCCACACCGCATTAGCGATACTCGGCTTAATGGCCGCGGGCGAAAACGACTCACCAGAGGTTGGATCTGGCATCAACTTCCTTTTAAGGGAGCAGGGAAAAGACGGTCATTGGAACGATCAGTATTTCAACGCCCCAGGATTCCCTAAGGTGTTCTATCTCAAGTATCACGGGTATGACAAGTTTTTCCCGCTATGGGCGCTTGGACGGTATCGTAACGAACGCCAAAACTAAAGGTGAAACCGCTAGGGTTTGTGATCGCTCTTCCGGATGAGGCACGAAGTATCGTCAAACGAAAGTTTCAGTTTGACGATGTCATTGAACTGCCCGGAAACCGTTGGATAGCCATTTCAGGGACTGGACCGGAAAGGGCTGCGCTTGCTGCGAATAAATTGATCACAAAAGGGGTCGAATCTCTTGTTAGTTGGGGGTGTGCAGCAGCCCTTCAAGAAGGCTTAGATCCTGGACATTTGATGCTTCCTGAATGCGTTATGGATCAAAATGGGATGACATTCCCAATTGATGCGAACCTCAGGGAAAATGTAGAAAAACTATTACCTCCCTATTTAGTGCGCCACTCTGGACCACTCGTCGAAAGCAGAACGATTGTTGAAAGTACCGCAGCCAAGAAATCACTCAACCAGCGATTCGGTTGCGTGGCTGTTGACATGGAGAGTGTCTCGGTAGCTCGTGTAGCCTTCAACTCAGGACTTGCTTTTTTATGCGTCCGTTCGATTGCTGATCACGTTAAACTCAACCTACCTAGATCAGTATCGGTATCTATTAAACCCCGAGGGGACATCCAGCACAAAAGACTAATAATTGAGATTTTGAAAGACCCTCGTCAAATTCCCGAGCTTATTGCGCTTGGTCGGGCCTTTAAAAGCGCCATGAGATCTCTGAAGATCGTCCATGAATCCATAACGATTCCTGTTGCAAACCGAACAGAATAAAACCCCGATGAACCCGAGCTCAGCTCCAACCCGATTATTAAACCGTGCATTAAGCTGGTGGGAAGCGAATCTTATTCGCCACCCATGGTTTGTTGTTGTTTTCTTTATTGTCGCCTGTGGGTTAACACTCAAGTACACCCTTGATCATCTAAAGGTAAATACCAATACAGCCGACATGATTTCGACAGAAGTTCCGTTCCAGAAGAATCGGATTCGACTTGAAAATGCCTTCCCACAGGATATTGGAACCGCTCTTCTTCTCATTGAAGGTGAAACCCCAGAATCAACCAGCGCAGCTGTGAGTTTATTAGCCAATCTAGCCCGCAAGCATACCGAAGCTTTCAGCAACGTATACGTGCCCGACGAGGGTGCTTTCTTTGGGCGAAACGGACTGCTCTATTTAACCAAGGATCAGCTTGACGATCTCACTGAACAACTTGCAAATGCGCAACCCTTCATTGGACGCATAGCAGAGGACAATACCCTCAGAGGTTTTTTTCGCATTGTTGGCGATGCGCTAACAGAAAAAGACCAGAGCGGACTTGCCATTGAGCTGAACCCGATACTTAAGAAGATTGACGCCTCAATTGGCGCTGCAATTAAAGGCGAACCATACCGGCTTTCCTGGCGCGAGTTGATGACACCTACAGCCTCAGGTCTCGGCATAACGAAGCGTTTTATTTTTGTCAAACCGGTTCTTCACTATGATGAAGTAATGCCTGCCGAACAAGCATTAGACACTCTTCACCAGATCATTTCTGAAGTGCACATGGGCTCTTTGGCAAACGTCAACATCAGAATGACTGGGGAAGTAGCGTTAGAGCATGAGGAAATGCAAACCATCAGTAGCGGGGTCTCAATTGCTGGTATTGCATCTCTAATCATGGTTTGCCTAACGCTTTGGTTTGCTTATCGATCTGCCAAACTAATGATTGCGACGTTCATCTCCCTGACGATGGGGCTGATTTTCTCTTTAGGGTTCGCAACGCTCGCGATCGGTCAGTTGAACCTGATCTCAATTGGATTCGCAGTCCTTTTTATTGGCATGGGAGACGCCTACTCTTCGCACTTTTGTCTTCGATATCGAGAGCTGATTCAAGAAGGAAAGTCAGCTCGTATAGCCATTCAAGACACCATGACCTCTACAGGTTCAGCGCTTGTGCTTAGTGCTATTACTGCAGCGATAGGACTTTATGCATACATTCCTACACGCTATTCTGGGGTTGCGGAACTCGGCATTATCGCTGGCACCAGCATGTTTATAGCACTGATCACAACGTTTACTGTTCTACCGGCACTGATCAGGATTTTACCGATACATCCACCAAAAGAACCAGAGAAAGCAATTGAAAAAAAGCGGATCTCAACCAATTGGCCACTCATTTATGCAAAACCTATTCGATATGCAAGCGTTTTTCTTGCGCTTTTGTCTCTAGGACTACTTTTCAAAGTTAAGGTAGATTTCAACCCTCTTAATCTCAGAGACCCAAATACAGAATCGGTTCAAACCTTCAAGCATCTTCTCGAATCGAAAGATACCTCGCCAATGACCTTGGCATCACTCGCCAATAGCATCGAAGAAATTGATATTTTGGCCGAAAAGTTCAATAAGCTGCCGCTAATTGACAAAGTGGTGAGCATTAAAGACCTTATCCCAGAGGATCAAGAGGAGAAATTATCGACGATCTCCGACATAAGTCTGTTGATGGGGACAAAACTGACACAGTTCCCCGCGATTGGAAAAGATGGGCTAAAATCAGAGGTGGTTCACAAATTCCATGGGGCGATATTAGAAGCCCAAAAAAAAGACATAGGCAATGCTCAGCTTAATCACTTAGAGCAAACCGTGGCGACGCTTGAGTCCTCCTTAAATTCCTTAGATCCTGATGGGCAAATTAATCTCTTAAATGAGATACAAACAAACCTACTCAGTCTGTTACCTTCGGTAATAGCTGATCTTGGAGAAAGCCTATCCGCCGAACCGATCACGCAATCCTCTTTACCAAAGGAACTAGTCGAGCGCTGGGTAAGCCCCGATGGTTTGTATAGACTCCAAATATTCCCAAAAGAGAATCTGGATAACGTGGACAACCTTAGGAGCTTTATTCTAGAAGCACAACAGGTGGACCCAAATGTGACGGATCTCCCCGTTACCTATCTAGAGTCAATGAACGAGGTCATCATAGCGTTCCAAGAAGCATTTGCGATTGCCTTCACAGCAACTGCAATTATTTTGCTCCTAGTTTTGAGAAATGTTAAAGACACACTTCTGGTTCTTCTCCCACTCGTGTTAGCTTCATTATTCACAGCGGCCACTACAGTTGTTATGAACATACCCTTTAACTTTGCTAACATCATAGCGTTACCCCTTTTATTTGGCCTAGGTGTGGATAGTGGCATCCACATGGCTCATCGTTTACATTATTTAGAATCCCATCAAGGTGAGCTACTGGCTACCAGTGAAGCTAAAGGGGTATTCTATGGGGCATTGACAACCGTATTCAGCTTCTCAAGTCTTGCATTCACAAGCCACCAAGGCACAGCAAGCATGGGATTGTTGCTATCAGTCGGCCTAATGTTTACTTTGATCTGCGCCCTGGTCGTGCTACCTGCATTCAGTAATATTCGGATACAGGCACTTAAAGCACATTGAATGTGTAGAATCTGCTTACTAAAACTAGTCCTTACTCTAAATTCATGTCTAATTTTATAGCCCAACTCCTAGAAGACCACGCAGGCCAAAACTTTGAACTGCATGAACACCATCTTAATACCCAGATGGTCAGAGTTTTGAAGACTATCGGATATGATCGGGTCTACACTAAGGCTAAAGGGCCCTACCTTTATGATGACCAGAACAACGAATACCTCGATTTACTAAGCGGATTTGGAGTGTACGCATTAGGACGGAATCACCCAACCGTTATAGCTGCACTTAAAGACGTTATAACGAGTGAGCTACCTGACATGGTTCAGATGGATGTTTCGTTATTGAGCGGTCTTCTAGCCGAACAATTATTGCAGCGATGTCCTGACAACCTGACCAAAATGTTCTTTTGTAACTCTGGTACAGAGGCCGTTGAAGCCGCTATGAAATTTTCGCGGTACACCACCAAAAGAAACAAGATTGTATTTTGTGATCACGGCTACCACGGTTTGACCATGGGCGCACTTTCTCTAAACGGAGAAAATGTGTTCCGTGAGGGATTCGGCTCTCTGCTACCCGACTGCATATCAGTTCCCTTCAACGATCTGAGCGAACTTGAAAAAGCCCTTGAGAACCGGGATGTCGCTGCCTTTATTGTAGAACCGATTCAAGGAAAGGGCGTTAATCTGCCCTCTGACGATTATCTACCTGGTGTCGCCGCGTTATGCAAAAAGTACGGTACGCTGTTTGTGGCAGATGAGGTTCAGACTGGCATTGGTCGAACCGGCAAGTTCTGGGCGATCGAACACTGGAATGTAGAACCTGACATGATCTGTATGGCAAAGGCACTATCTGGAGGATTTATTCCCGTAGGTGGTGTTGCCATGACCAGTCAGGTCATGGACGCAGTTTTCAATCGAATGGATAGGGCGGTCGTTCACGGCTCCACTTTCTCCAAAAACAACATGGCAATGGCTGCTGGACTTGCAGCATTAAAAGTCATAGATGAAGAGCGGTTGGTTGAAAATGCCGCAAAAATCGGTAAAGACTTAATGTTTGGCCTGCAGCGACAAGTAGATAAATACGAGTTATTTAAATCGGTTAGGGGCAAAGGACTCATGATAGCCATCGAGTTCGGATCACCTAAAAGCCTCTCATTGAAAGCTGCTTGGGGCATGCTCGAGGCCGCCAACAAGGGGCTTTTCAGCCAAATGATCACCATTCCTCTTTTCAAGAATCACCGTATTCTAAGTCAGGTTGCAGGACACGGAATGAACGTGGTGAAGTTTCTTCCTCCACTCATCATCAATGAAAAGGATTGTGATTGGATTTTGACGGCTCTTGATGAGGTGATCGCGGACTGCCATAAGGTTCCTGGATCTATTTGGGATCTTGGCAGAACACTTACAGGTCATGCGCTTAAATCCAAAGCTGGTGCCTCCTGAGCAAACACTTAACTGATAAAGATCCAATCAATCTGCCTCATGCATAAAAGACTACTCCGAATCCTTTTTCCATTAATGGCATTGATTACTGGCGTCTATAGCGCTAACGTCTCAGCCCACGCCATTGTGACCCAGTCTTCTTTAGAGTCTGAACCGGTTAAGTCAAACCACGCAACCACGGTCGTGCTCTTTTTCAACTCGAATGTTGAATTAGGCTTGTCGAGGGTTTTTCTGGTTAGCCAAAGTGATGTATTCCACCCGGCCAAGATTGCTCGCGGTAAGCGAGATGGAGAGCTTCATATACAGATTCCCCCTCTAGAGCCCGGCGATTACGCCATAAAATACAAGGTGTTCGCTGCTGATGGTCATTTGACCGAAAGCACCATACGCTTTCACGTTGCACCCTAGGGGACATCCGGATGTACATGCAAGGACTGGCGAATTTTATCGATGACTTTCTGGGTGGACTGATACTGATTGGGTATGCATTGGTGATCGGCAGCATCATCTGGAGTACCGTCATTCTTCGTTGTTGGTCGAAAGTCTCAGAAAAACCAAACATCGTAATCAGAGCCGTCAGCATCATGCAATTGGGCGCATCGTCTTTAGCCTTGATGCAATTCACTAAACTACTTATCAAAGCAATGGTTCTGATGGGTGTACTCGGTGAATTGCCCATAGCAGATTATGTCAGTACGGTTCAATTTAAAGCCGGTCTTGTCCGGCTGGGTTTGGCTGCTGGCATTGCTTGGCTAGCTATTGGATTAAAGCGCAACCCAATTAATCGAAGACGCTGGCTCTTAATTGGCAGCCTTTCGATTCCACTGGTTATAGCGGGCGCGTGGCTTGTTCATGCTGTGGGCCGTTTTGAATATAGAGAACCCTTGATGATGCTCACTATTGTGCATCAATTCGCTGCGGCCATTTGGTTTGGAGGAGTAGTTCAGCTTGTCGCTCTCCGCCATTTATGTAGAACCGATAACGAAGCCAAAGTCTTTTGGCCACTGGCTGTTATTCGCTTCGGCGCTTTGGGCTTTGCCGCCGTAGGTGCCCTTGTACTGACGGGGCTCCCACTAGCTTATAACTACATAGCCTCTTGGGTGGGACTCTTTGGTACCGGTTATGGAAGCCTTGTTTTAACAAAAATAATTCTTCTGCTGATTGCTCTTGGTTTCGCATACCTCAATCATCAAGCTGGAAAAAGATGGAAATCCAAGCAAGATACTGTATCTATTGAGAAGAAGGTTCCTAACTACATTGAGGCTGAATCTTTCATCTTGGTCGGCATTCTTTTCGTAGCTGCCACGCTCTCCTCACAACCACCCGCTCAAGATATTGCCAACAATCCCCAACTAACAGCGTCTATTCCTGAGGTAATCTACATGTTTACCCCACGAATACCCAAGATAGAATCGCCTTCTCATGCAGCGCTTTTGGCTGGTGAAGCGGGGAGAGTTGCCGTAGTAAAGAAAATTCCATCCTTGGCAGCTAAAGAGTGGTCCGATTATAACCACAATGTAGCCGGTTTATTCCTGACCTTGATGGGAATTTTTGCTATGTTGTCCTACATAAAATCACCCAAATTCTACTGGGCCAATTACTGGCCGATTGGTTTCATTGGATTAGGCGTATTTCTCTTTTTCAGAAGCGACGGTGAAACTTGGCCGCTTGGTCCTATTGGGTTCTGGGAAAGCACGTTCAAAAATGGCGAGGTTTTTCAGCATAGAATAGCCACGCTGCTTACCCTCATACTTGGGTTCCTTGAGGTCCGGGCTAGAACAGGAAAAAGCTCTGCGCGTGCACGCTATATGTTCCCAATCCTATGTGCGTTTGGGGGAATCCTTCTGCTTACACACGCACATGCAGAATTCGAACTCAAAACCGAGTACATAATCCAATCCACTCATGTGACAATGGGCCTTCTGGCCGTTGTGATGGCAGCAGGCAGATGGCTTGAGTTGAGACTCTCGTCACAATCGAGTGGACGTGACGAAAATGAGTTCAACGAACGCAAATTGGCCGGCTTGATTTCCATATTCGCCATGTTTCTCATTGGAAACATTATGATGTTCTATTTGGAACCGCTTGTTTAGATCTTCTTAGGTGAAGGATATGCCCGAGTCGTGCGATCTAGAGTATGTCAATTGGTTTCGGCGTTCTGCTCCATATATAAACTCCCATCGTGGAAAAACGTTTGTGGTGTATTTCGGCGGGGAAGCCATTGAGGAC
>Ga0316222_1000457_pt1 | contig 63057 bp, 56 predicted proteins | sample TBH18011metaG_FD_206008 | JGI IMG/M metagenome (GOLD analysis project Ga0316222, IMG submission 206008) | Freshwater microbial communities from Trout Bog Lake, Wisconsin, USA - TBH18011 | ecosystem: Environmental > Aquatic > Freshwater > Lake > Hypolimnion/Profundal zone | place: USA: Wisconsin... | reverse complement strand
CATTCTTTGACGCTAGTGGGCGTCAAAGTTGGGAGATTTACGCTTCACACATGAGATAAAATCGGTGCACCATTGGCGTTTGTTCGCCCGATGTCACTGTCCCGTTTTTAAATGAATGTGAGTGTATGTTCGTATCATTAAATGTAAACGGAGCTCCTCCTTCCTCGTCCGAAAAAAGTACAGCGTCGCGTCTGACGGAATGTTGTAGTACAATCCGAATTGCTCGTTTGTAGGAGCGCCGCCTCGTTTCAACTTGCGTGAGGAAGACGCTCTCAACGCGGACTTGGGTTTGCTCGCACGTCCGGACCTGGACACCATATTTATTACCCTTTCAACACATATTATTTGCCGATCCAAGGGTAATGGGTTCGCGCAACACGGTCATCTTCAAGGCCACCCTCGCGCTGGTGGCGCTCTACGTCGCCATCGCGGCGGCGCTCCTCGCCGCCATCCTGCTCGCGCCCGCCGGCATCGGCGCGTTCCTCGCGCGCGACGCCGTCGGCTTCACCGTCGTGCTCGTCGCCGGCATGGTGCTGGTGGCCGCCTACCTCGCGTACAACGTCGCCGTGTACAACCCCGCGCTGCTGTTCGTGCACGTGCCGCCCACGGCGTGCCCCGACTACTACGAGCAGAAGATCGACCGCACTGGAAACGCCGACGCCGACCACGTCGTGTCGTGCGTGTCCAAGCTGTACACGGCGCCGGTGACCTTCAGCCGCGCCACCCCGACGGCCGCGGCGCCGACGGCGCTCCTCCAGGCGCTCGCCGACGACCCCACCACCGCAGACACCGCGACGTGCGCCACGTTCTACCCCGCGCTGCTCGTGCGCAACGAGTCGTCGCCGTACACGCTGCGCCAAAAGTTCTCGGCGGCGTGCAAGGTGCCGTGGACCGACAACGCCGGCAACTTCGCGGTGCTGGCGTCGCAGGACGCGCCGTTGAATTAAATCCTTCCGAGAAGCAGTGTAATGAGGACCGACTTCCACGACGGCATCCCGTGGTACTACGGCAAGACGGTGGGCAGACGGTACGGCCAGAACAACGGCTGATCGTGGCGATAAGCAACGGCAAGGCCGACGAGCGGTGGCTCGGCTTCCTTAAACTGGCTCTGCGCCAACCCCCGCGCATCCCGACTCGCCTCTCCGCCGCCGTGGAAGCCTTCGAGGGGACCGACGCGGAACGAAAGGCGCTGCTGGCCATGGTCCGCGACGTCGAAGCCAAGCTAATAAAAAATCCCCGTCTCCTCACCAATAAGCGAGTGATACACAAAACCAAAAATTAATTTAATTTTTACACCGAGACGATCCAGTCTTCGACTTAGCTCTTCTCGCCGCGCGTGGCTTTTTTCCTCCCCCGTCTACTTCAAAAGGGGGTATTGAAGTTAACGTATCCAGAGTCGGTTTATTTTTATTGGTATAATTTATAATAGCATTCATTGTTTTTTCAAACTGACTTTGTAGAGATGTAAACTTGTCGATGTCTTGAGCGCTGGCAGATGGGAATAATGTTTTTAAACGTTCAGGATTTGAGCCGACAGACATACCAGGGCGCGCATAAGATTTCAACGCTTCTACCGCGTCATTATAAACTTGAATCGTGTCTATAAACTTTTGCATTTTGGCATTTTCAGTGAGCACATACACCCATTGTGTTGTGTTTTCAATCGACTCCATTCATCTTACCGCCACATTATTATTATGTGTGACGTCCTACGTTTTTTTTGTTTACCGCCCTCGCAATGAGCGAGGTGCTGCCCTTCCTCGCGTGGTCGCCGTCGACCAACCTCCTGGAACGTCGTCCCGCCGACCGCGTCGCGCTGGACCGCGCCTTCCGCCAAATCGACACGTGCCGTGACATGCGTCGTCGGCTCATCGTGGGCGGAACCAACGCGCTCTACGTGCTCGCCGCGTACCTCGCGAACCAGCTGTCGCCGGTCGTCCCGGTGCGCGAGGTCGTGCGCCTGCTCGACACCAAGCTGCCCGAGGCGCTGGAGGCGCACGCGCTGGACGACCTCGTCGCCTACGTCGACGGGACGCTCTTCCAAAAATGAACGTGTGGGGCGTCAAAACAGGCGCGCGGGCGTCGGCATGTCCGATACCATGCGCGCGGGCGCAGACGCAGCAGGCGCCGAAGGCGCAGCAGGCGCCTCAAGCTGCGCGGGCGTCGGTGGGACGTCGATGAACAGCTGCCGGCACACCGCGCCGCTCGACGTGCGCCACACGTGCGCCGGCCTCTCGGGGCGAGCGGGGGCGTCGGGAACGGCCGGGTCGACCGCGACACGCGGCGGAGTGGCCGCCATGGAATGATGGTGGCTCTCTGCTCAATGGAATCCAATTTTCACTTTATTTTTTTTTTTCGCCCTCCGCCGATCGCCTTCGCGGGCGGCAAGGGAAGAAGCCACGTCACGCACGTGGCCTTCCACGCCCCTCCGCTGTGCACCGCTTCCTCGTACACCGCCAGCGCGCTGCTCGCCTTCTTCGGCTTGGGCGCGGCCGGCTGCGCCTGCGCCTGCGCCTGCGCCTGCGCCTGCGCCTGCGCCTGCGCCGGCGCTGGCACCGCCGCCGGTCGAACGGTCTTCGGCGCCCCTCCGGCCGCGGGCGCTGCGGCTGGCGCTGGCGCGGCCGGCGCGGGCTCCGCCGGCGGCACCGCGAACTCCGCGTCCAGCGCGACGTCCACCGGCGCGAGCGGGCCCCGGGTCTTCCCGGCCGCGATCACGTGGTAGGAGCGCGCCCACGCCACCGCGCGCACGAGCGGCGGCACGTCCAGCGCCGCCGCCGCGACGAAGTTGGCACCCTTGCGCTCCGCGGCGCCGAACGCGTCCGACACGCTCTGCGCGAGCTCCGGCGTCCACGACCGGAAGGCGTCCGAGATGGTGCGCCAGGTGTCGATGTTGAAGCCGCCGTCGCGCATCGTCTGGCCCGGCGTGCCCGCGGCGTCGCCCGCGTCGCGCACGGCGCGGGCCACGTCGAAGGCGCGCGCCAGCGTCACGTGGTCGCTCGTCGCGTCGACGGCCTCCGGCGGCAGCTTGGGCTCGCCGCCCGCCCACAGCGACGCGAGGTCCGCGTCCAGGACCGCCGCCAGCTTGGCCGCCTCCTCCGCGCAGCCGAAGGCGACGCCCGCGACCACCACCAGCGCGTTGGCCGCCGACGTGCGCATCTCGTCGGCCACGCGCTGCACGGTCTGGCCCAGCCGCGTGACCTTGCCCTTGGCGTCGAGGAGCGCGTGGTGCGCCAGGAAGTGCTCCGCGGACGCGAGCTGGTCCTTGCTCGGCGGCGTCAGCAGCGCGCCGAAGTACTTGCGCACGGCCGCCGCGGTCTCGCCGGCGGCCAGGCGCTGCAGCACGTAGTCGGTGAAGTCGATGGCGGTGATGGACGGCATCGGGTACTCCTCGCGCGCCTTGAGGTCCGCCTCGGTGTACAGCAGGTGCGCCACGCCGGGCGCCTGGCGGCCCACGCGCCCGACGCGCTGCATGATCTGCGACTGCGTGGCCTTGCGCTTCGTCAGCACCGTGCCGTGCGCCATCGGGTCCCACGTGCTGCCGAGCTCCAGGCCGGTGTCGACGACGTGCGCGAGCCCCTCCAGCGTCACCGACGACTCGGCGATGTTGGTGGCGAACACGACCTTGCGCTCGTACTGCGCCGGCGCGGGGTCCATGGCCACGTCCTTGCGCTTGGGCGACAGCTTGGAGTAGAGCGACGCGCACAGCACCGCGCTGCACTTGAGCGGCTTGGACACCGCCGCGGGCGCTGCGCCGCCCCGCTTCGCTTTAGCCTTCGGCGTTTCAGCCTTCGGCGTTGCAGCGACCGGGCGCGGGGGCGGCGCGATGCCGCACGCGTCGTTGAAGCCATGGCAGCCCTTCTCGGCGTCGCGCACCGTGGGCACGAACACGAGGATGTCGCCGGGCAGGGCCGCGGGGTCGTTGGCGATGGCCAGCGCCGCGTCCACCGCCGCCTGCAGGTACGCGTCGGGGTTCGGCAGCGGCGCCGCGAGGAAGCGGCGCTCGATGGGCTTCCGCGTCTCGCCGAGCACCTCCACCACGCCCGCCTTGAGGCCGACGCCCTCGAAGTACTTCTGGAAGGGGCCCACGTCGATGGTGGCGCTCATGACGACGAGGCGCAGCTCGGGGCGCGCCGTCAGCGCCTGCCGCACCGCCAGCAGCAGCAGGTCCGTGGGCACCGGGCGCTCGTGCGCCTCGTCCATCACCAGCGCGTCGTACTCCGCGAACGTCGGGTCGCGCCGCGACTTGGACAGCAGCGTGCCGTCGGTCAGGTACGCGATGCGCGTGAGCTTGCCGTCCGTGCGCTGCCGCCGGTCCGCGCCGCGGTACTCCACGCCGACCTCGCGCCCCAGCGCCACGTCCAGCGTCCGCGTCGCCGTCTCCGCCGCCTTGAGCGTGGTCACGCGCTTGGGCGTGGTCACGCCCACGCGCTTGCAGCCGCGCACGGTGAGCAGCAGCGCCGGCGTCAGCACCGTCTTGCCGCTGCCGGTCGCAGACTTGATGATGGTGACCGCGTTCGCGTCCATCGACGCCGTCAGGCGCGCCAGCACCTCGGGCGCGTACACCGGAAAGCCGGCCCACTCCTTCGCCCACAGCGCGCGCTCCGGCGACCACGGCTCCCCCGTCAGCGGGTTCACGCCTTTGCCCGCCGCGTCCAGCGGGTCTTTGCCCGCCGCGCCCAGCGGGTCTTTGCCCGCCGCGCCGCCCTTCCTCGGCGCTTTGTGTTTGCGTTTCGGCGCCATTACTACTACTCGGGCGCGACGTTTTATTCACTACAACAAAAGTCAGTCCACGCACACGCGCTCCAGCTCCTCCTCCAGCTCGCGCTGGCGCCGCCGCTCCGCGATCACCGTCAGGTCGCCGTACGGGCACCCCGGCAGGTCCAGCAGGGCATCCAGCGCGTGCAGCCAATCGTCCGCGCGCTCCACCGCGCGCTCGCAGGTGGGCCGGTGCGCGCCCCGGTGCGCCTCCCGGCACGTCCGCCCGCAGTAGCGCGGCGCGAACGGGTCCCCGTGGCAGCAGCACCGAGGGCACGCGCTTTTCGTGCCGGCCGCGCCGCACATGGCGCACACCACGCGGTCGTCCCAGCCGCCCACGACGTCGGTGGCATTGCGCGAAAACGCGTTGCCGACCCCCGCCACCACGCCGTCGACCCGCACGCCGACGCGGTTGCCGCACACCAGGTTCCCCACCACGCACGGGCGCGCGCCGTTGCTCATCCTCACGCCCGCCTCGAAGTGGGCCCACACGGCGTTGCCCTCCACGCGCCCCGCGGTGCTGGGCCCGTCGGCCCACACGCCCACTCTCCCGTCGTGGATGGCGTTCCCCGCGACGAGCGGGCTGGCCCCGGAGCGAAGGCGTATCCCCCCATGCACGTCGTTGCGCCGCACCGCGCATCGGGCCCCCTCCGCCAGCTGAATCTCGCCCCGCACGCGGTTGCCCACCACGTCCAGCGCCACGGACGCGTGCACGCTCACGCCGCATCCCCGCTCCGCCCACACGCGATTGGCCCTCACGCGACCGCCCGAATCGCGTCCATCCACCTGGATGCCCACGCCCGTCCCGGTCCCGGTCCCCGCGTGGATCACGTTGTCCTCCACCTCCACCGTCGCGCCGCGAATTAGTAGCACCCCGACGTTTTCGTAGTCCCGCACGTCATTGCGGCGCACCACACCTCTTCCTCCGCCTCCCCCACACACGACGCCGTAGCGCGCGTCGTGGATCCTGTTGCCGACGATCTCCGGGCTCGCGCCCTCTTGCACCTCCACGTTGCCCCGCCGGTTGCGATAAATCGCGTTGTCGAGGAGCCGCCCGCGCGTGCCCGTCCCAGCAATCAACACGCCCACGCCGTCCACGCCGTCCGCGCCGTCCGCGTCGTGGATGGCGTTGCCCCGCAGCGTGGGGTCCGCGCCGTTGACGAACCAGCTGCCAGACACGTCGTTCTCGAGCACGTTGACCGAGGCAGCGGACGGGCCGTCCACCTTGACGCCCACGAACCGGCCGCCCCGAATCACGTTGCCCACCACCTCCGCCCCCGCCCCTCGCTCGATGATCAGGCCGCCCAGCACGTCGTTGCGCTCCAGCCTGACGCGCGATGCCCCGACAACGTGCACGCCCACGTCCGACCCGACGCGAATGCGATTCGACGTCAAACCCCACGCAGCGGCGTAAATATACACAGCCTGGTCGCGATGCCCCCACACCTCATTCCCGCACAACGACCCGCTCCCCCCGCCCCTTTTTATATACACTCCACCCACGCCGTCGCGAATCCGGTTGCCCCGCACGATCGGACTCGCGCCTCCGCGAACGGACACGCAATACTCCCCGCCACCGGACACGTCGCAGTCCAGAAGCGTGCCCCGCGTGCCGTCATCCGTGAAGTCGACGCCCCAGCCCGCGACGTCGTGAATGCGGCAGCCGACGATCACGGGGTCCGCCAAACGCTTCACTTCCACACCGAACATGAACGCGCCCGCGACGGTGCAGTTCTGCAGCCTCGGACGCCCGCCCGTCAAAGAGATGCCGCAGTACTTCTTCCGGCTCTTCTCGTTCTGCCGAACCCGATCCACCCTCAGCCCGTCCAGCGTGGCGTCGCACCGCATGCACCACACCCCGTTGCAGTTGGCCACCTTGAGGCGGGCGAGGCCGCGTCCGAACACGTGGACAGTATGGGTGATGCAAATCTCGGACTTCACGTCGTACGTGCCTGGGCAAAGCAGGATGGAGCCGCCCTCGCGGCAGCCGTCCACCGCGGTCTGGATCTTTCCGCCCCCGCCCGGGGTCACGATCGCGTCGAAGCCCCCGGCCGGCTCGCGCGTCGCGCCGACATCCCTGCCATCGCCCGTGGGCACACACCGGAAGGGGTAGTGGGGAAGGGCGCGGGCGGAGAGGGAGGAGGAAGAGGGCCGGCTCACCGCTCGCGTGCCACGCGCGCGGACACGTCCCTCCAAGCGTCCGCCACCGCCGCCGTGACGCCGGTCGCCGCCATCGTGGGCCCCCGAAAGTGCGTTTAAACTCAAACTTTGCAACAAACGAGATAACGCTCGCCCGCGTCCGCGACCATGATCACGCGCCGGGCGAGGTTCACGCGCATCGAAAAGTCCGGACACCGCCGGAACACGCGCGGCCTCCGGGCCGGGGCCCCGAGGTCGACGACGTGAAGGGATCCCTCCTCTTGCGTCGGCGCGTAAAAGGCGACGAGGTCGCCCGCCAGGTCGCAGAACTCGCCGTCGAAGCGCGCGACCGACGGGCCTTTCGCGAACGTGACGACCGCGAAGCTCGGGCGGTTCACGGGCACCGTCCACCGCTGGCTCATCAGCGCCATGCGCACTCGGCCGGGCGACGCGTCGACCGCGAGCACGCGAACGGTGCCGCCGCCGCCGTCCGAGAACGCGGTTCCGAACGGGAAAAACACGGGGTCCTCCCCCTCAAAGTACACGCTCAGCCCTTCGTTGTCGTTGTCGTCCACCTCGCGCGCGTACGGGACGTAGTCCTGGCCCCCGTCGAGGGGCGCGCAGTATTCCCACGCCCACAGCTCGGGCACCACCGGCTCGCTCCCGCCGCGGACGCCCACGATGCACGACTCGCCGTCCTCGTCGCACACGAAGGCGTGCGCGCCGTCCGGAGACAGGAGCGGCATCGACCGCACCGGCACCGTCGTCAGGTCGCAGCCCGTCGGCCACTTGGCGTGGCGCAGGACGCGCCCCGTGACCGCGTCCACGAAGAAGAAGCACTCCTTCGCGTACACGTTCACGCACAGCACGCGCCCGGCGTCGAGCAGGCGGGGCCAGAAGCGCGTGGCCGCGACCACGTCCGGGTACGTCGCGGCGACCACCGCCGCGACGTCGACGACGACGGTGTGGCGCGCGTGCCACACCGTGACCTCGGCGTCGCCCGTGCACGCCGCGAACACGCCGTCGTCGTAGTCCCACCAGCACCGCTGCTCGAGGGTCGGCGTGTGCGTGCCCGTCCACCCAAACTCATTCCGGTCGCCGGGCTCCCACCCGAAGTCGCGCCACAGCCTCGACATCGGGTACCCGCCGAGCACGGCGCGCCTCGGGAAGGGCACCTTGACGAGCGGCGGCCGCTCCTCCGCGATCATGCGGTGGCACGCGCGGCTGACGAGCGCAAACGCGCACGCCGCCTCCACGTCGAGGCGGCGCAGCACCTCGCGCCGCACCAGGCCGACGTCGAGCAGCGCGAGCAGCTTTCCCATGCGCACAACGTATAAAACAATGATTTAAGTCTTCGCGTTGATTAATTCTATTTAAGGCATGCCGCACGTCTTTCGGAGCCTCGTGCTGTCCACCCTCCCCATGACGCTCAACTCGTCCAAAATGATCGTCAACTTCACGCGCGCCACCATCACCGTCAACGTGCCGCGTTTCGTCTACCACACGTTCGACAACGACCCGCACGCGCTCTACGAAATCCACTCCTTGATGATGGAATGGGTGCAACATCAACACATCAAGCGTCGCGCCCTCCAATTCAACTTCAGCTTCGGACTGTCGAACCCCGCGCTCACGGACGACGTCACCGCGCTCCTGAATTCCCGCGACACCGCGGCCCTCGGCCGCGCACTCATGTCGACGTTGTCCCAGCTCCACGTCACGCACCAAAAGTAAATAGTTTTTGAAGGCATTCCCCGCCCCCGCCCCCCCCCGGCATGGATTCCTGCCCGAACCACATGCACATCCCCGCCGCCGTAAAGGCGGGGCACCTGCAATGCGTCAAACGCATGGTGGAGGCCTCGCCGGAGACGTACAGTTTCCACTGCATGCACGAAGCGATGCGCGGCGGCGACATGGCCATCGTCCGATACCTCGTCGACCGGTACCCGTGGACGGACAGCCTGCCGTTCGCCCTCCAGCATGGCCATCTTCACCTCTTGGAATTCGCGTGCGCGCAAGGGTACGATTTTCAAAACGCGTGGCTGACCGTCGCGCCCGCGACGCTGGAGTGCCTTCAATACGTGGTCGATCGCGGCGCCCCGTGGCACGAGTCGGCCATGCTCGTCGCGCTGTCGCACGGGAAACTCGACTGCGTCCAGTACATGCACGAAAGGGGCGTCGCGTGGAGCCCCATGACCACGGCCCTCGGCGCCGACGACGCGGAGTGCCTGGCGTGCCTGCAGTACGCGTACGAGAGAGGGGCCCCGTGGAAGAGCACCGCGCTCATCGACACCGTCCGTCACGGACACGCGAAATGCCTGGCGTACGCTTACGCGCGCTCCGAGTCGTCCTGGAACGGGGCCATCGAGGTCGCGGGGTCCGTGGAATGCCTTCAGTTCGCCCTCGACCACGGCGCCCGGTTCGGTCCGACCGCGACCCGGTACGCGACCGAGCAAGGCGTGACGCCGCTGAAGATGCTGCACGCGCACGGATGCGACCTGACCCCCGACTGCATCGCGGCCGCCCTGAAGCGCAAACGGATGGACTGCCTCACGTACCTCCACGAGCAGGGCGTGCCGTGGCCCGACGACGTGCTGTCCATTGCGCTGAACGTGGTCGCCGGAAGCGTCGAGTGCCTCCGCTACGTGTGGGAGCACAACGACGGGTCCCTGCGGTGGCCATACGGAGGCCTGTACGACGCCGTGCGGTTCAACTCCTACGAGTGCTTGAAGTACGCCCACGAGCACGGAGCCCAACTGGACGTGTCCCTGCGGTGGCCATACGGAGGCCTGTACGACGCCGTGCGGTTCAACTCCTACGAGTGCTTGAAGTACGCCCACGAGCACGGAGCCCAACTGGACGTGTCCGACGCGGTCTTCACGCTTCAAGCGGCCGGAGAAGATCCGCGCATATTGCGCTACTTGCACGAACACGGCGCTCCCTTCCACCCGCAAACGCTAAACGGCACGCTATGGCAGCTTGAAAACATGAAGTATGCGTACGAGCGGGGGGCGGAACGCGTCGCCTGCAACGTTTGACCATTTGCGGTGCCTTATGCGGCAGCCCGAAGTGGAATTAAATCGCTACGCGACGGTGGTCGCCAGCGCCCACCTCTTGGACCAGGCCGCGTGGGCGGAGCCCGCGTGGTGGCCGTTCCTGTTTCGCAACGGGGTGAGCCCGTACGACGCGCGGCCCGTCGAGGTGAAGGTGTACTCGAGGGGCGCGGACGCAGACTCGTCGGACTCGGACGAGGAGGTGGTTGCGACGCGGCACCTCGAAGAGAGCGAGGCCTACAAAAAAGCAAAGGACGCGTGGCGCCAGCACGTTCGCGCGCGGTTGAACGCGTATTTGGAAGACCTGATGAAGGCGGCCGCGTGGGCGCCGGCGCGAATGGTGGACTGGTGCCTGGACGTGGGCGAACAACGCAGCTTCTACGGGGATACCGTGTGACGGGGCAAATTTTTATTTTCGCGCTTTAATTGCCCTCTTTTTTTTCCCACCCCCGCTCATTCGAGTTAACGTCTTTTTAAATGCGATTAGCAACAATTCATTTATCGGGTTATTATTTTTCATATCAATTATATCGTCCTCATTATCTGGATAATCGCTCAGAATAGTGTTGATGGCTATTTTGCTTGCATACGTATTTGGTGTATTTATTGCATCTTCTAAAGTTTTGGCTAAATCTTGTAAAACAGGATTAGAATCTACCTTAATAAATTGATCAAATGTCCGTTTGAACAAATCTGCAGTGTCCACCAACTCTGTCCTGTTTGGAATTCTCAGGGTTTTTAATATAGTTGGATCTCTATCTATTATGAAAGAATACAACACATCGTGTAGGTCGTCCTTGTATTTAAAAAATAAACACAAATTTGGATTGTCAGGTTTCAAGTCATAGACCTTTTCAATGCTATACTCAATGATATAACGCAACCTAAATTCAATGTTGAACCTATTAATGTCATATTGTAATGTATTATATTTGGTCGAAAAGTAATACGCCGTTTTACACAATTTAAATTTGTGATCGGCGATTAAGTCATCAAAATCTGGCACATTGTCATATACGTTACGTCGAATAAACTCATCGTGAGCCATCATTCTTTCTATGATTTTTTTTAGAGTGTTTTCTGCGGAATATTTATAATCACAGTAATGGGTATAACTATAGAGATCTACTAGATTGTCACGTTTCATGAAATAGTCTCGCTCCTTTTTAGTAGCATTGTGAAACATTATACTAGTATCTCCACTATTCGGGGCACGCACCTCATTTACTAGCCCGTCAAACACTTTCTTAAATTTCCCGGGGTCATCGTTTAATTCATTAAGAATATCGTCACGGCTGACTTCCGGGGGGCCACCGCCTTTTTTACTTTTTTTCCCTTTTTGCGACGTACGCGTCACGGTTCCCATAACTACATATATGCTTACAATTTAAAAATCGTCCGGGTCTTCGTCGCGGGGCGCGCGCGCCCCGCGGCCGCCACGGCCGCCACGGCCGCGGCCGCGACCGCCGCCGCCACCACCGCCACGGCCGCCGCCACGGCCGCCGCGGCCTCCGGACGCGCCGGACGCGCCCTCGCCGCGCGGCACGAAGGGGATGTGCGTCAGGTCCACGGTGGTGAGCTCGTCGATGCGGTCGGCCAGGTCGTCCGGCAGCGTCTTGTACTTGCCGTCGGGGCCCTTGGCGTAGAAGCCGTACTGGTTCACGCCCAGCACGTGGCCGCTCACGTCGCGCGGCAGGCACGACATCAGGCGCGCGTCGTCGTGCGTCATCGTGGCCAGCGTCTTGCCCTTGTTCTGCAGGAAGAACTTGAGGTCGACGTAGCGCGGCTTGCCGCCCTCCTCCGCGGGCGGGCCCACCAGGCACGGGCCGTACTGCCCGTCGCGCGCGACCCACGTCTCGGAGCCGAGCACGAACTCGCGGAACTTCAAGTTGGCGGCGAGCGCGGCCTTGATCGACGACAGCGTCATGGCCGCGCCCTGCGCCACCACCGCGGGCGGCAGGTCGCCCTTGACGAGGGGGCCCGTCACGTAGAAGCCGTTGCGGCCGGTGGCGACGGCGTGGCCGCCGCCGAGCGGGCGCGGCAGCGACGTCATGAAGTCGACGTCGGCCTGCGTCAGCGCCGCGAGCTCCTTCTTGGTCGCGTCGAGGTAGTGGCCGAGGCCCACGAAGCGCGGCTTGCCGCCGTCCACGGCGGGCGGGCCGCGCAGCGTGGGGCCGTACTGGCCCACGAAGGCGTTCCAGCCGCCCGGGAACGTCAGGTCGCCGGCGCGCCCCCCTCCTTCCGCCGCCATCCGCGGCGCTTCGGCGCGGGCCTCGGCGAGCGCGGGGTCGAAGCCGCGCGCGAACTCGGTCAGCACCGCGCGGTGGTCGGCGGTCCCGGCGGCAATGCCGTCGAGGGCGGTCTCCATCGAGCTCGTGAAGGCCAGGTCGATCAGGTTCGTGAATTTATTTTTCAGGTAGGCCACCGCCGCGCGCCCGCGCGCCGTGGGCACCAGCACGTCCTTGAACGCGTACGCCGGCGCGGCCGCCCGCTTGCGCAGCGCCTTCTCCGCCGGGTGCTTCCACGCCACCGACTCCAGCGACACCTGCGGCCCGTCGAAGGCGCCCACGCGCACGTAGTCGCGCTCCGCCAGCTTGTCGAGCGTGGAGGCGTACGTCGAGGGGCGGCCGATGCCCTCGCGCTCCATGGCCTTGACGAGCGTCGCCTCGCCCAGCATGGCCGCCGCGGACGCCAGCCGCTCCTGGCCCGCCAGCGCCTCGAGACGGAGCTTGTCGCCGGGCTTCAGGCGCCCCGCCGCGAAGCCGCCCCCCTCGCCCTCGCCCTCGCCCTCACCCTCCGCCCCCGCGTACAGCGCCTTCCACCCGGGCGTCACCAGGCGGCGCGCGTTCCCCGACCACTTGGCGCCCCCCGCTTCGACGACGAAGGCCACCGCGTCGTAGGTCGCCGGCGCCATCTGCGTCGCCAGCGCGCGCTTGTACACCAGGTCGTAGAGGCGCGCGGCGTCGCTGCCGGCCTCGAGGCCCACGCCCGCGGCGTCCTGCGGCACCGTCGGGCGGATGGCCTCGTGCGCCTCCTGCGCGTTGGCCGCGCGCGTCTTGGGGTGCCGCTCGTGCGCCGCGCCGTCGCCGTAGAGCTCGCGCACGCGCGCCAGGAGCGCGGCCACCGCCTCGACGCTCAGCGACGTCGAGTCCGTGCGCATGTAGGTGATGTGCCCCGCCTCGAAGAGCGCCTGCGCCACCTTCATCGCGGCCTTGGGGCTCATGCGCAGCTTGGCCGCGGCCTGCTGCATGCTGCTGGTGCAAAAGGGCGGCGGCGGGTGGTCGCGCTCCACGGCGGCGTCGGCCGAGAGCACCGTCCCGTCCACCGGGCGCGCCGCCAGCAGCGCGTCCACGGCCGCGCTCACCGCGTCCACGGTCGCGAAGGGCGTCTGGCACACCGTCGCCATGCCGCCGAACGTGCCGCCGAGGCCCACCTTGCGTCCCGCGCTCCAGTCCATGCCCTCCAGCACCTCGGCGCGGTCCACCACCAGCCGGAGCGCCGCCGACTGGACGCGGCCCGCCGAGGCGTTCGGGCCCACCACGGCGCCCACGAGCGGGCTGAGGTCGTAGCCCACCACGCGGTCCAGCATCTGGCGCGCCATCTGCGCGTGCACCAGCGCCATGTCGATGCGCCCCGGGCGCGTGAACGCCGCGCGCAGCGCGTCCTTGGTGATCTCGTGGTACTTGACGCGCGCCACCGTGGCCACCGGCAGCTTCAGCAGCTTGGCGAGGTGCCACGCGATGGCCTCGCCCTCGCGGTCGGGGTCCGACGCCAGCCACACCGTGGCGCCCTCCGCCGCGGCGCACAGCTTGGCGACCACCGACCTCTTGTCGGCGTCGGTCTCAAACTTCGGCTCCCACGTCGCCTCGCGGATGCCGTGACGGAAGCCCGCCTCCGCCTTGGGCTTCACCGGCAGCTGCCGGACGTGGCCCGCCGACGCCAGCACCGCGAAGGCGCCCAGCGCCTTGAGCTCCGGCAGCGCGTTCAGGTACTTCTGGATGGTCGACGCCTTGGTCGCGCTCTCCACGATCACCAGGTTCTTGCGCCCCTTGGCGGAGCCGGACGCCATGGCGAAACAAAATGGCGACCTTGAAAACGTTTTTCATGCGTCGCAAATAAAATTTTTCGCCATTCTCTGCGGGACCCATGGACATGTCCGATGCCCGCGTCTTGATGGACGCCGCCGCAACGCCGGCGCCAACTCTAAAACTCACTAGATCGTTTGGTTTCGGCGGCTACACGTACACCAAGGCGACCCACCACGTCATCGTGCGCGTCCAACGCGCGCGCGTCACCTTCCTCGAGCCCTGCGGCAACCGCGTGTACATGAACCTCACGGAGCTCGACGACGCGTCCTTCGACCAGCTCCGCGCCATCGACGCGCAACGCAAAAAAGCGAGCCATTTTGCGGAGCCGGTCTGCGTCCGCTACGAGCCCTGCGTTGCCAACGTGCCAATTTCTTCACCACGCGGGTTCATCTTTGACGTCACCTCCGGCAAACCCGTCGACATGGGCGCCGTTCCCGTCGGCGCCACGGCGTGCGCCAAGGAGGTCGCCCTTTCCCTGAGCTCCTTCTGGTCCCACGCGACCCAAAACCCGTCGGGATCGTGCGCGTGGAAGCTGAAAGGCGGCCTGCTCGACTTCACGTCGTAGGAGCCGGCGCTCGGCGGCGCCCTGGGCGCGCTCATCGGCGCTGTTCGGTGGACCGCGCAGCCGCGCCCACGACGCCGCCGCCAGGTGCTACACATCCCACCGGTTCGACGTCAAGGCCCCCGACTTTGACGCGTTTGTGGACACGCTCACCGCGCGCGACTCCTGCGTCGAACGCGTGGACGTGGGTGCGCCCGCGCCCGCGGGCACGCACGCGCGGGCCAAAAAGTAAAATCTAATACATGTCTCGGGTCTCGATCGCGCCCAACGGCCCGTCAAAGTCCTGCGCCGTCTCCATATCGGGCGTTCGCACCCAGTCGAACGTGGCCGGGAGCTCGGTCACCTTCTCAATGCCGCCATGTAGGAGGGGGTCGTACGGGAACAGAAAACACACGTCGCGGTGCTCACGTTGAAGCCCCTCGCGCTCCAGGACGCGGTAGTCGCGAACGTGCAGGGGCACCGTCAATTCCTGCATCATGGCGTACGCGGACCGAACGTCGCGACAACCGAGCGCGCTCACGGCACGCTCGATGGCGAACAGCGTGCGCAGGACGATCCACTTGGTCAGGTCGGGCGGGTGAAGCGCGGGATCGATGGTCTCCGACGCCGAATCGACGCCAACCATCGCGACGTCGAAGCCCTTGAGCCGGTACTTGCACAGGCGGCGCGCGTACCCGAGGCTGAAGCGGTCGGGGTCCAGCCACACCGCGCCGCGCTCCACGCAAAACACGAAGCTCGGCGTGCACCACGCCTCGAACCCTTGGCCGGCGGCGCGGATCAGCACCTTGCAGGGCGGGAGGTCGAAGGCGTGCAGCACCTCGGCGGGCGTGTCGAAGAGCCGCAGGATGACCTGCACCTTCAGGGCGCCCCGCTGGACCGTGATGGCGCGGTCGGACAGGAACACGGTGTCGAAATCGGGCACGGCGGCCAGGATGGCGCGGAGGATCCGATCGGCCTCGGCGGGCGTCGCCACGCCCCACAGGAACAGGTCGTAGTCGGCGTCCTCCAGCACAGCAAGGCCGTCGGTGACCGCCGCGAGCGCGGCCCCGCCCGCCAGAACGACCTCGGGGTGGTCGCGCAAAATCTGCGCCACGACGGGCGGGAGGGCGTCCGCGAACCGACGCCAACGCAGGGTCGCCCGCGGGAAGTCCGGCAGCAACGAGCCGACGATCCTGGGCGCCTCGGGCGCCTCGGGCGCTGGCGCCTCTGGCGCCTCGGGCGCCTCGGGCGCCTCGGGCACACGCCGGAGGTGCGCCCACGGGTCGCGCGCCCCCTTGCCGTGCTCGCGGTTCAACACCGCACGCACGCGCAGCTCCTCGTGCGAAACCGCTTGCGCCCCGGGCACCGCCGCATCCAACGCCCGATGGAAGCGCAAACGACTAAACACGCCGACGTCGGCGTTCATGTAGTCCGCGATCCCCAGCAGGTCGCAGTCGCGCCAGGTCGACGCGTCCACCGCCCCGTCGCGCAAGTACGTCTTCAACGCTTCGTAGTTCTTGACGCGGTCAGCGGTGAGCGGCACACGACTCACGTCTAACGCGAGGTCCTTCAGCATGCGCGGGAGCCCCAAGCAAGGAGGCGCGTCGCTCATGTCCACAGCGGCCATGGCGAAGGTAAAAAAATGGGCGGTAGCAGCTCATTCGCGAAGTCCTTCGCGATGCTCCTCCTCGCCCTTCCCCCGGAGCTGCTGGTCGCCATCGCCGTCCGGCTGGGCACCTACGCGGCCGTGGCCGCGGGCTTCGAGCGGGCGTGTCGTACCACGCTCCGCGCGGGCCGCGCCGCGCGCGCGTCCTTTTTGTCCCGCGTGGCCGCCGACGGCACCGTCCTGGAGCCGGACGCCGGCTTCTTCTTCCGCGTGTCGGCCCCACGGTGGTTAACGATACTCCGCCGCTGTCCGGCTGACGCAACGTTGCTCTTGGAAGAGGGCATTTACAACGGCCCGTCGCCACTACACGTCACCGAGGGGGTCCACCTCTTCGGCCACGGCCACGCCGTCGTCGACTCCCTCACCTTCGTCCTCGACGCCCCCTCGGTGACCATGGACGGCATCCAATTCGGCTATGGGAGGATCGTCGTCACGTCGGGCACCGCGCGCCTCCAGTCGGTTCACTTCAACGACGTCCCAGACTCGGACGAAAACGTCATCGTCCTCGGAGGCGCGTGCCGCCTCGACCGGTGCAGGCTGTACACCTGCTACTACCCGTGCGACGTGTTCCTCCCCGTCCTCGTTGCGACCAACAGTCTCGCGAGCGTGACGGTCACGCGATGCGACCTCTACGGGGATCTGGACGTCCGCGAGGACGAGCTCGCGTCCCTGCGCGCCAACACCTTCTTCGTCCCGCGAGGACGCGACGTGCACGCCACCGTGCTCGCCCACAACCGAATCGTGTGGGTAGAGCCCCATGAATTATAAAACACCCTTTCGTGCCCCAGCCGGGGACGGATCCGTCCCCCGCTCCACATTAAATGTAAAATCACGAAAAAGTTTATTTCCCATTCTCGCCCACCCACCACCTTCATCCTCCCAAGCTTATTCCCCTTGTCCTCCAAACTCAACCGCGTGGTGTGGGTGAAGCTCTACGAATTATAACGCCCCGCCCCTGACAGATGGCGTCGTTCTTCGGGCCCGCGTACGCCACGCGCGACACGTGCGGGAACCTCACGTTCCCGGCGCACGTGGTCGCGACCCGCTTCTCGGACGCCTCGGGCAACCCGCTGCTGACCGCCAGCGGGGCGCTGTGGACGAGCGCGACCGTGGCGTTCGGCGGGGGCGCCCTCGGCGACAACGGGACGCTGACGTGCCGCACCCTGTGGCTGGGCACCGCGGTCACAGCCGAGATCGGCATGACCGTCGGCTCCAACGCGGCGCTCGTCGCCGCGGCCGGGGGCGGGTGGACGTGGGGCCTGCCCGTGGCGCCCGCCGCGACCGCCGTCTCCACCGTCATCGGGCCCGTCATCATGCGCAACGTCTCCGTGGGCGGCGCCGACTACGCGGGCGTCGCCTTCTGCGACACGCCCACCACCGTGCGCGTGCTGCTCGACGGCTGGACCCACGGCGCGCACGCGGCCGCGCCCTTCGCGTGGGCGCACGGCGACGCGCTCTTCATGCAGCTCGTGTACGAGGCCGGAGGCGCGGCCTCGTCGACCGCCTCGCTCTCCTCGCTGTGGGTGCAGTCGGCCACGTCCGCGGCCAACGGCAGCATGGGGCTGGCCATGACGCCCGGCGCCGGCGCGGCGCCGGGCTCGCTCGTCGTCGCCGGGCGCGTGGGCGTGGGCGGCGTCGCCGCGCCCGGGGCCGCGCTCGACGTTTCGGGAAACGTGCGCGCCAGCGGCACGCTCGACGTTTCGGGAAACGTGCGCACCTCGGGCGACGTGCACGCGTCCAACGTGCGCGCCAGCGTCCTCACGGGCGCCTGCATCACCGACGCGCTGACGACGACCAGCTCCGCGGTCGCGGCGTCGGCCACCGCGCTCAGCAACGTGTACGCACTGGCGGCGGCCGCGCTGCCGGCCGCGGGCGGCGCCGTCGCCGGCTCGCTGAGCGTCGCAGGGAACCTCGCGTTCACGGGCGCGCTGCTGCAGAACGGCGCGCCCTACGTCAGGAGCCAGTGGACCACGCTCCCGGGCGCCGGCGGCCTGGCGTACGCCTCCAACGTCGCCCTGGGCGGCACCCTGTCGGCCTCCAACCTCGCGTTCACGGGCGCCCTGCTGCAGAACGGCGCGCCCTACGTCGGGAGCCAGTGGACCACGCTCCCGGGCGCCGGCGGCCTGGCGTACGCCTCCAACGTCACCCTCGGGGGCGCGCTCGCGGCCCCCGCCCTGGCGGGCGCATGCATCACCGACGCGCTGACGACCTCCAACTCCGCGGTCGCGGCCTCGGCCGCCGCGCTCAGCAACGTGTACGCCGTCGCTGCGGCCGCGCTCCCGCGCGCCGGAGGCGTCGTGTCGGGCCCCCTCGCGTGCTCCAACCTCACGGTGCTCGGCGCCATGGCGGTCATCAACGCCTACGTGACCGCCTCGTCCAACCTCGTGGTCGCGAACCTGGGGACGGGACCGGCCCTGTCGGTGAGCCAGGTCGAGAACGGGCCGCTGGGCGCGCAGCCGGTCGCGTCCTTCGTCGCGGGCTCCAACGTCGCCCTCACCATCACCAACGCGGGGCAGCTGGCCGTGGGCAAGGCCACGGCCTCGTGCGCGCTGGACGTGAGCGGAACGCTCGCAGTGAGCGGGTCGCTCGCGGCGTCCAACGTCACGGTCGCGGGCACGCTGGCCACCTCCAACCTGGTCGTCGGCGGCGTCCCCTACGCCGCCGGCGCCGGCCTCGGCGTGCCCACCCTGGTGACCTTCGCCGCGGGCACCGGCTCGTGGACCGTGCCCTCCGGCGTGTACGCGATCACCGTGGAGCTCGTCGGCGGCGGCGGCGGCGGCGCCGGCTCCACCAACTCCGCCGCCGGCAGCGCCAGCGGCGGCGGCGGCGGCGGCGGCGGCGGCTACCTCAAGGCCGTGGTGGCCGTGACGCCCGGATACAACGTGACGTACAGCATCGGGAGCGGCGGCGTCGCGGGCGTGGCCCCCTCCGCAACGCCCAGCGGCGGCGCCGGCGGGGCCACCACCGTCACGTACAATGGCGGTACGGCCACGAGCAGCGGCGGCACGGGCGGGTTCTTCGGCGGACAAATGAACTACGGCGCGTGTGGCAGCCCAGGGGGCTCCGCCAGCGTCGGCACCCTCGTCGCCACCAACGCCATCGCCATCGGCGGCGACGCCGGATGCTGCAGCGCGTACGACTTCAGCGCCCACAACCTCGGCGGCTCGGGCGGCGGCAGCGTGCTCGGCGGCGGCGGCGCCGGCTTCGGCTACTACGGCACCACCACCACCGGGAGCACGGCGTCCAACCCCACGCCGGGCATCGGCTACGGCGGCGGCGGCGGCGGCGGCGGCGGCGCCAACGGCGCCAACGGCGGCGGCGCCGCCGGCTCCGGCGGCATCGTCATCCTCTCCTACCTGAGCGCGTCGGCCGTGCCCAACACCTACACAGTGGCGGCGCCGCTCACCCTCAACGGCACCCAGCTGGGCCTCAACACCACCCCCATCGGGTCCAACGTGGGCATCGGAAAGTCATCCACCACGGAAACCATCTCGTATTTCTACGGAATATCGAGCAACGTCTCCGTGGTCGCGAACGCGGCGATCGCCATGACCTCCAACACGGTCCTGTACGGCACGTGGAGCGGGACGCAACTCACCGTTACCAATGGCGGCGTGTACCAAGTGTCCTACCAGGTGTCGTGCGGTGGGAACGCGGGCACCGCGTCGGTGTACCTGTCGGGGTCGCAGGTCGGCGCCTCGGCGTATTCCACCGTGACCCCACTCGGCGGAGGCATCTACCAGTCCATTCTGAACTCGTTCAGCGTGGCCGTCACGGCCGGGCAAGTGCTGGATCTCCGGTATTCGGCCAGCTTCAGCCTCAGCGGCGCGCCCATCTACTTGCTCGTCCAAGGACCCATGACGTACGCGCTGGACGTGAGCGGGAACGTGAACGTGAGCGGAACGATCACAAAATCGATCTACGCTTCGGGGGAGATCCTGCAAATGAGAGTGTTTTCGTCGTACGTCGGAAACACCATGAGTTCGGTCTCCACCAACTATCCCACAGGAATGTTCACCACTTACATCACGCCCAAAAGTGCATCCTCGTACATCTATGTCCAGTGCGACGCATCCTACGGAATCGGAGGGTCCGGGTCCGACACGTGGCAAACCAATCTGAACGTGAGTGGGAACATTATCTCCACGAAATCGTACACTTTCTTCTCAAACGGAACGGATGTATCCACCATCATGCGAAACATGTCCATGATGTTGTTCCCACTGTCCGGCGTGTTTCTGAACAGCGCATTGACGCCGTTGACCATCACGGTGAACGGAGGAAGGGTGTCCAGCGACGACACAATGACCATTAACAATTGGAGCATGTCCGTCACGGAAATTCAAATGTAAGTCGCGCCGCATGGTAATGTCGAACGCCGCGAGCGCGCGCGCGCTCGACGCCGGCGGCGCCGGCCAGCTCGTGATGCGCCTCACGGGGCCGGCCGCGTACGGGCTGGCCGACGGGCCCAACGTCGGCAGCCTGACGAACGCGGTGGGCGACCTGCGCCTCCTGGCCGCGGGCGCCATCCCCGGCCTGTCGGTGCAGGCGGGCACCGGCAACGTGGGCGTCGGCACCTTCCAGCCCGCGTACCCGCTGGACGTGAGCGGCGCCGCGCGCGCCACCGTCTTCGTCGACCCCTCGGGCAACCGCCTGTTCAACAACGCCGTGGCGTTGTGGGCGACCGGCGCCACAAGTTTTGCGCGCGACGACGGCACGCCCCTCGACGTGGGGACCGGCGGCACCCTGAGCTGCCGCTACTTTTGGTTCGGCGCCATGGTGACGGTGGAAATCAAGATGGTGCTCGGCGCCGCGCCCGCCCTGGGCGTCGCGTCGCAAGGCTGGCGCTGGAGCCTGCCGGTGCCCCCCGCCGTCGGGTCGATGGACGCCGCCATCGGCTCCGCGCTCATGCGCAACACGTCGGCGGGCGGCGCCGGCATCTGCTACACCGGCGTGGCCACCTCCACGCCCGACGGCGCCGCGGTCAAGGTGTACCTGGAGGCGGCGTCCGCGGTCGGCGTCACGCTCGCCACCCCCTTCGCGTGGGGCGCCGGCGACACGCTCTCGCTCCTGCTGTCGTACGAGGCCGCCGCCGTGCAGCAGCCGGCCTCCGCGCTGCCCGTCGGCTTCACGCAATCGGCCACCGCCGGGTGCAACTGCCTGGGCCTGGGCCTGGCGCCGGGCCCCCTCGCGGCCCTCGGGTCGCTCGTCGTCGCGGGGACGCTCGGCGTCGGCGGCGTGGCCACGCCGGCCTACGCGGTGGACGTGAGCGGCGGCGCGCGCTTCACGGGCGCGCTGGTCGCGCCCACGCTCTTCGCCTCCAACGTCGCCATCCTGGGCGCGCTCACCACCGTGAACGCGTACGAGACGCACTCCTCCAACGTCGTCATCGCCAACCTGGGCACCGGGCCGGCCCTCTCGGTGTCGCAGGTCGAGACGGGGCCGCTGGGCGCGCAGCCCGTGGCCGTGTTCCGCGCGGGCTCCAACGTCGCCCTCCTCGTCGACGCCGCGGGCGCCGTCAACGCGGCCAGCCTCGTGGTGGCGTCGCAGGCGACGGCCTCCAACGTCGTGACGGGAGGCCTCTACGCGGGGTCCGCGACCTTCGCGGGGCCCGTGACCTTCGCGGCCCCCCTGGCCGGGACCGCCGCCACCTGGAGCGGCGCCCTGCAGAGCTCCAACGTGGCGACGGGCCCGCTGGCCGCGTCCACGCTCACGGCATCCAACGTCGTGGTGAGCGCGCTCTACAGCAGCGCGCTGGGCGGGTGCATCTCGGACGCGCTCGCCCTCTCCAGCTCCACGGTCGCCGCGTCCGCCACGGCGCTCAGCAACGTGAACGTGACGCTCTCCTCGGCGTTGGCGCTGGCCGCGGCCGCGCTCCCGCGCGCGGGCGGCGTGGTGTCGGGCCCGCTGGCGTGCTCCAACCTGGCGATCCTGGGCACGCTCGAGACCGTGAACGCGTTCGTGACCAACTCCTCCAACGTGGTCATCGCCAACTACGGGACGGGGCCGGCCCTCTCCGTCACGCAGACGGAGACGTTCGGCGCGCAGCCCGTGGCCTCCTTTTACGCGGGCTCCAACGTCGCGCTCCTCGTCACCGGCGCGGGCGCGCTCGCCGTCGGCCAGACGACCGCGGCCGCCGGCGTCGCGTTGGACGTGTCGGGCGTCTGCCGCGCGACCGCGTTCCAGCTGAGCGGCGGCGGCGCCCTGGGCGCCGGCTCCGCCACTGGCTGGGCGTCCTCCACCGCGTCGAACCTGTACTCCGCCCCCGGGTCCAACGTGGGCGTCGGAAAGGCCCCCGGCGCGTACGCGCTCGACGTGAGCGGCGCCCTCAACGTGAGCGGCCTCACGACCCACGGATCCAACGTGGGCATCGGACGAGCGCCCACCAGCAACGCGCTGGACGTGGTCGGGATCGTGAGCGCGAACTACTACCGGCAATCCGCCCCCGTGTGGTTCCAAATCAACGGGGCAGCAACGGGGTCTTTCGCAAGCCAGCTCGTCTTCACCGGGACGGCGACCGGCCCGGCGGCCTCCACGTACAACACATCCACCGGCGTGTGGTCCCCGACCGTGGCGGGGATGTACATGTTGACCTTGGTTATTAGCGGCAATTCTGGGGATTACGGTTTCTTCAAAAACGGCGCCTGGCTCATCGTGGCTCAAAGCGCAGTGAGCGGGTGGTGCTTGGCGTCCGGAACCATGCTCATGAACGGCACCACGGACTACGGGACCTGTTTCGGACAAGGGGGCACGTGGGCGACGGCGTACTATTTCCAAGCCGTACTCTTGTTTGCCACATAAAAAAATGATTTTTCCCAGTCAACGACCGCCATCTCACAAATGTGGCGCGTCTTCGCGAACAAAGCGATGCGAACAAACGCGTGCATTCAAACGGATAACGAGCAGGACGACGATGTACCGTGCGATCAAGACTACTTTACCCAGTTCCGACGCATGCGCGACGCGCAAAAGGCCACGAACGTCGCGTTCAACCGCCTGTCGAAACAGTACTCCGATCAGTATCACACCATCGAGAACCTGATCTCGCAAGTGCACGCGGCGGAGTCCCACACCCGCGCCTCGGCGGAGCACGCGGCGACCCTCGCCGCACGGGCCAGCGAGCTCACGAACGAGCTCGCGAAGGAGCGCGCAACTTTCGCTCAGGCGTCGGCCCAATGGGCCGCAGAACGCGCTTCCCTCGCCGCGGAACTCGCCACGGTCCACGAGGTCGCCTCCCGCATCGTCCCCGAGCGTTTGCAAGAGCACGCCGAGCGCAAACACGAACGCGACGCTTGGGAAGCCGAGCGTCACGCTCGCGAAGCCGCTCGCGAAGCCGAGCGTCAAGCTCGCGAAGCGGAACACGCGACCGAGCTTCAAGCTCGCAACGCGAAACACGAAGCCGAGCTTGAAGCTCGCAAAGCCGAGCTGCAAGCTCGCAAAGCCGAGCTTCAAGCTCGCAAAGCCGAGCTTCAAGCTCGCGATGCGAAACACGCGGCCAAGCTTCGCGCGCGCGAAGCCGAGTACGATCAAAAGATTCAGGAATTTCACAGCCAGCTCTGCGCTCTCAAAGGCGCGCTGTCCGACGCCACCGCATGCACGCGGACCCTCGCGTCCGAATTCGCATGTCGCGTCCTCGCGGCCGAGTCGAAGCTCGCCCTCGCCGAGGAAACGGCGTCCACGTTCGAACGCCGCGCCCTCGCGGCCGAGTCCAAACTCGCCCTCGCCGCCAAGGCGTTGGGCCACGCGCGGATCAAGCACGCGCTTCTCGCTGCCGATCTCGCCGAGGCCAGGCAAAAGCCGCCCCGCGTCGAGGTGGCATCGACCCCACGCCAGATCAAGCCGGACGTGAACCTGACCAAGCTCGCCGCGACGACCAAGGACCTCGACGTGGCCGCCTTCGTGGACTACATCGAGTACCTGGAAGCCGTCGTCGACAACGACGAAGACGCGTATTACGCAGACCGGCAGAACGTGCATGCCCCCGCCACGCGCATCTCGGTCATGGCGTCCATCGACTTCCTGGTGCGCACGTACCCCGACGTATGCTACAGCGGAGTGGTCCACGACGTGGCCGTCGCCACCTGCTTCCCCGAGGACACGCTGGCGTCGTGGTGGGACAACGAGGACATGCTCAACGAGTGTCCGAACGCCACGTTCCGGCGCGTTCTCGCGCGGGTGTGGCACGCCATCACGCGCCACGCGCACCGCGCGGAGCTCACCCGGATCCTCGGCCAAAACCTGAGCGAGGCCCACGGCTTGTGCTTGCAGGGACGCATCAGCCGGCTGGTGATCACGCTCGACGGGTTCGTCGACGGGGTGCGCGTCGAAGCCACGGTCCAGGAGCAGGTCAACGGCCTCGCGCTCGCCATCCTGGCGGAGGCGCGCTCCAAAATCACGGCCATGCTGGCCAGCCACAAGATCGAGTTCGTGACGTGGAAGGACTACCTGAGCCTGTAGGCCCCCTTTTTATTTCTGCGTCCCTGGAAAAATGATCGCCGCCGCCGTCTCGGCCCGCGCCCCGGTCATCGTCCGCGCCAGCGCCCCTCGCGCCCGGCCCCGGACCCGCGTCATCGCGGCCTCCCTCCCTCCCTCCTCCGCCGCCGCGTCGTCGGCCCCCTCTGCCCCCTCGTCGCCCTGGGACGCCCTGAGCACCTCCGCCGCGCGCGGCGACGAGCTGGCGCGCTTCCTCGACGCGTGGGCGCGCGCTGACGAGGCGCGCCTGCGGTCGTGGATCGCCCCCGGCATCGAGGCAAAGGGAGCCGCCACCCACGCGGGCCTCCTCGACGACGCCCCCGAGGTCGCCGAACGCCGGACGTGGCGGCAGCACGACTAAAAAAAATTGTGGAACGAGTGTGTACATGAAGGTGCTGCTGATCCTCAAAGGGCTGAGCTACCTCGGGCCGACGGCGCCCGCCGTCGACTTCCGGTCCTCGATCGACAGCCTCCGCGAGAAGGTCATCGACAACCTCCGGTCGAACGGACACGCCCTCGACATCCTGCTGTCCACGAACCCCCACGAGCTCCTCGACGAGCTGAAGGCGGCGTTCCAACCCATCGCGTGCCTGACGTCCACCCAGTACCACGACGAAAAAACGCTGGCGGCGCTGGAGTACATCCTCGCGAATCGCACAGATGCGTACGACCTCATCGTCATCACCCGCTTCGACGCGCACTTCGTGTCTCCCCTCCTCAGCCTGCCCTTCGATGTCGCGGCCTTCAACTTCCTGTGCTACGGCGAAAACACGTTCGTCCACGGCGGCACGACGTACAACGACACCGACGACACGCTGTACGTCCTCCCCGGGGACGCGCGCACCGTGCGGGCGTACCTCGACGTCGTCCACCAGGTCCTCGCCGGCGTTTGCCGCCACAACATCCGGCCGCTGCTGGCGGACCGCGGCGTGCCAACGCACATGATGTACACAACGTGCAACCTGAACAACTCGCACGGAATCGCGCGGTGCCCGTACTACGCCTTCGCACGCCTCCTGCCGCAATTTTCTTCGCCACGCTAAACTTTTCTTTTTATTTCCCGTGCCCTCCCCAATGGAGACGGCCACGACACGTCTCGTTCGCAGCGTGCATCTCCGTCGTGTTCCACGAAAACGCGTGGTGCGCACGAGCGCGGTCGATGCGAACAGAAGCAACGGCACGGCGGAGCTGTGGGCGTTCCTGGCGACCGCGGGCGCGCGCTTCGCGGTCGCGAGCGCGGCCGGCGCGCTCCTGCCGGGGCGCGAGAGCGCCGCCGCCATGCGCGGCTACGGACGCTGGCTGCGCCAGGAGCTGCAGACCATGGGGCCCGCGTACGTCAAGCTCGGGCAGGTGCTGGCCGCGCGCCAGGACGTGCCCTTCGAGCTGGCCGACGAGCTGGAGCGGCTGCAGGACCGCGCCGACGCCGAGCCCTTCGAGGCCATGGGCCTCGCGCTCCCCGCCGGCGTCGAGCGCGTGTGCGCCGAGCCCATCGCGGCGGCGTCCCTGGCGGTGGTGTTCCGCGGCGTGTTCCGCGACGGCGACGGCTCGCTGCACCCGGTGGTGGTCAAGGCGCAGCGCCCCGGCGTGCGCCACGCGCTCAGCCGCAACCTGTGGGCCATCGCGCGCACGCTGCGCGCCCTGGCGCCCGTCAGCGACATCGCCGCCCACGTCCTCGACGTCGCGCGCGAGTACCGGCGCAGCGTGTGGCGCGAGCTGGACTACGTCCAGGAGGCGCACAACATGGACCGCCTCGCCGCGGCGATGCGCGGCGTCTCGGCGTGGAACGTCGTGCCGCAGGTGTACTCGGCGTCGCCCACCGTGCTGGTGCTCGAGTACGTGCCCAGCGCGCGCTTGACCGCGGCGACGGTCGCCGCCCGCGGCCACGACGCGGCCGCCGTGGCGGACGCGCTGCTGGAGGCGTTCCTGCACCAGTGCATGGTCGCCAACGTGTTCCACGGCGACGTGCACGCCGGCAACGTGCAGCTCGTCCCGGTAGGCCACGGCGCCCACGGCGCGAAGCCCACGTTCGTGTGGTTCGACGGCGGCTCCGTCGTGGCCTGCTCCGACGCGTGGCGCAACGACCTCCTGGCGCTGTCCACGGCGGTGCTGCGCGCCGACGTCCTGGGCGCCGTGCGCATGCTGGAGACGATGGGCATCGTGCGTTCCAGCGCCGACGCGCCGCGGGCGCGCCGCGCCGTGTCGCGCTTCCTGCGCCAGGCGCTCGGCATGGTGAACGAGCCGGACGCCATGGCGCGCATGGCCTCGCTGATGGACGACGACCCCGCGTGGCGCGACGACCTGCGCCGCGCCTTCGCGGGCTCCAACTCGTACGTGCTGCTGGGCAAGAACCTGCTCACCCTCAGCGCCAACTGCGCGGCGATCGACCCCACCTTCTCGCTGCTGCCGCGCTCGCTCCCCCTCGTGCGCCGGCTGTGGGTCGGAGGGACGCAGCCCCAGCACGTGTTCGCCGACCTCTCGGCGCTGCTGCGCGTCCCCGCGCGCCTCTCGGCGCTCGAGGACGAGATCGACCTCCTCGGCAGCGAGGCCGACGACCGCCACCACGCCGCCACGGTGCGCCTGCTCGCGGCGCAGGCGGCCGCCACGGCGCTGCTGCTGGCGCTGCTGCGCTAGAGGTCGAACGCCGGCAGCATCACGCACTTGTCCTGCCACTCCGCGTCGGCCTCGAGCTCCGCCACCCGGGCGTCGCGCGTGTACACCGACGCGGAAAACACCACGTCGCGAAACGTTTTCCCCTCGTAGTTCCGCGTGTTCGACGTTTTCCGCCATGTAATCCACAAGCACCCGCGCGTAAATGAGGCGCGTCGCCTTGCACACCAGCAACCCATTGATCAACGCGTTGATCCAACACGTTCCCGTCACTTGCTTCATGACGACGTCTCGGCACTTGACGGTCTTCACGTACAAACCGTGCCGCTTCTCCATGCTTCGCAAAAAGCTCTTCAACCCCTTGACCTGAGTGAACGGTGCGTACATTTTCACCAGCTCGCCGTACACGTCCTGTCGCTGGTGCCACTCTTCCTCCGTCCTCTCTACGTCCCACATATCCTCCCGGTCCCTCTGTTTACTCGCGATGAAGTACTTCGCGCACGCATCTTCGACACCCATCAGCCGCGATTCCAACGCAGCCTCGTCCATCTTCAACAGCTCGGCCGTCTCCCGTTTCACGTCGTCGATCGCGCGCATGGCTTCATCCCTGTCGCCCGCCCCCCCCCTGTTTGGCGGCATGCATCCGTCGTAGCACGCGCGTCAACGCCGCGATGCACGCCTCGTCGGACTCGTACCACGCCGCGTCGCGCCTCAAGAGGGACGACTTGGGCGGCACCAGGCGCGCCCACGCGGCGCGTTTTCTCTCCACCTCGCGTCGCACGCTCTCGCGCGACATGCGCGCCAAGCGCGCGGCCGACACCGGGACCAGGTCGCGAGCACGGAGCCGGCCGAGGAGCACGACGGCGGCCGCCGCGGACTGGTACCACTCCACGTCGCGACGCAGATGGGGCGATCCCGCCGGAACCAACGCGGCCCACGCGGCGCGCTTCCGCGTCAGCTCGCGATCCCGCTGGCTCGCCGTCCAGGCGCGAAGATCGCGCGGGACGAGATGCAACCACATATGCCTACCCCCCTTCGAAAAAAATGAGACGTTCCCAGACCCCGGGCATGCGCATGCGCGCATGGCGCAAGTCGTCAAGGAAAAGACGTTCTTCCGCGTCGCACTGTGCCAGTGGTACGGCCTCGCAAAGGCGCGCGAATTGGACATCGCCCGTCCGCGTCGGCCGAACAAGCCGTCCTGGCTCCTCGAGCTCACGCACAACGGCCAGCGCATCGTGACCCACAAGAACGTCGTGGCGTCCGACTTGCGCATGAACGACGCGTTCCGTTGCCTGTGCGCGCTCGTGGTGCTGCACGGACTGCAAGATCCGACGGTGCCGTGGCTGCACGCCTTCTTCAACACGCGCAACGCCAAAGAGGCAGCCCCGCGAGGCCCGCGCAAAACGTCGTACGACCTCATGGCCGAATTGCTTCACATGAACCGGCTCGCCATGGACGTGACCAGCAGCGACCTCCGAAACTACATCTAAAGCGCGAACGAACACGGATCCAACGGCTACACCCTCACGGCCACGGGGCGCACCGCCCTTCGGCTCGACACGTGGGCAACTACCCTCTCTCCGGCGCTGCCGCCGACCGACATGCGGCTTCAAGTAGAGCTCGCGCGCCAAGCGGCGAAAGCGGCCCACGTGGAAGTCATCCACGCGATCCAACGCTACAAACGAAAGCACGACGAGTGGATCCAGCAAGCGGAGCACATGGAGGCCATGGACACGCTGATGCTCATGGGCCACGCGCCCACGGGCTAGCCGGACGTCTTTTTGCAGGCGCCACAGCCCCCCTCGCGGAAGCGGCACTTGGAGCAGCCGAGCTTGCCGTCGGCGCGGCACTTCTTGCACACGTAGTGCGTCCGCTCCTTCTTCTGCGCGCCGCAAATCTGGTGGGCCATCGTGATGCAGTAGTTGCATTTCACCCACGGCTTCTTGTCGCAGACGCCGCACAGCTCGCAGGTGGATCCCGGCGGCGCGGATCGGACGGCCGGGCGATACTTGACGGGCGCAGACGAAGGGCCCGCTCCCGAAGGGCCCGCATGTAACTGACCCGCCGAAGGGGGCGCCGACGAAGGGGCCGCGTGTGACTGACCCGCTCCCGAAGGGCCCGCCGACGGAGGCCCCGCGTGTGACGCGGCCCCTGCGCAGAGTAGGCACATGGTCAACGCCTTTTCGCCTCCATCGATCCCACGGGTCCCGCGGTCCCGCGCGCGCACCAGACTCGAACGCGAGCCGCTTCGCCGTGTTCACTTCCGCCATGCGCACGATCTCGTCCATCGAATACGAGCCCATATTCGGTCCTCCGAGAATGAAAAAAGGGCGCACAAGTACACGCCCTTCAACTCCCCACGTTTTTTTTCGTCGGCCCCTCCTTTTTTTTTAAAGCGACCTTGTGAACGCCTGCGCGAAAATGGGGTCGACCTCGCGCGGAAGCTCGCCCCCGTGGATGTCCAGCAGGTTCGTCACGTCGTGGTTCACCAGTTTCACAAAACACGCGAGCGTCCGTCGCTCCCGCCCAACTTGTTCGAGCGTCGGTGTGATCATCATGGCGCGCACGGAGTCGATCAGGCTGGCAATCACAAAGCGCAGCAGCTCGCGAAACGCCTCGAGCTTGAGGTCGCGCTGAAAGCGCCGCTTCACCTTGGTCCGAAACTGTTCCTCGTCGAAATCCCCGTTGACGAACGCCACGCGCAAGTCCAGGTTGTCCTTCCGCCCTCCCGCCAACAGGGGGCACTCCCGGATGTGCTCGACACACGCGTACAGGGCCTCGTAAAAGCGCCGCTCCGCCCAATCGTTCGGCATGCGGCTCACAAACACCTCATACGCCGGCAGCTCCCCGCACGCCGCGTCCTCCTCGGGATGCTCTTCACTCGCGCGCGCCTCCGCCAAGTACCGGAAGTACTCGGGGTTGTGGATGGTTCCGCGGTCGATGGCGAGCGTCGACCACGAAAACGCGGTGTGGCAGTTGACGCAAAACATCTGGTCGCAGCCGTACGCCCGGTAGATCTCGACGTGGCAGGCGGGGCACAGCTTGTGGTTCTTGCGCCGCTCCTCGAAGGTCGCCACCTCGGCGGGGTCGCACGTGTGCCCGGCGGACCCGGAGCCGCCGCACTTGCGGCACGCCCGGCGCTCGCACACGCTGCACGCAAAGTCCGACGCGCGCACGAAGCCTCGGCAGGGGTCGTCGCAGCGCTGCACGTACACGACCGGCGCCTCCTTGTTCGGGGGCTTCGGCTCAGGCTTCGCCAGCGGCGTCAGCTCGCTCCGGGCCTGGCACGCGTACATCTGCCGCAGGAGTGCGCCCATGCTTTCGCGGTGCGCGGCCAACGCCGCCTCGGCTTCGGCCGCCTGGCTCTTGCGAAACCGACGGCGCAGCCGCTTCAACGATCCCAGCGCCGCCTTCTCCTCCCGCAGCCGGCGCAGCTCCCGCTGGACGGCGGCCTCCTCTTGGCACGCCGGCAGCCGGGCGAACTCCTTCTCGACCTCGATGTCCCCGGCGTGGCCGAGAATGGCCGCGCGGCGCGGCGCGAAGGACGGCGCGCTCAGCAGCGTCTCGACGACCCACGGGCGCTTGCAGTCGAAGCATCGCAGGCCCGCCCTGTCGCGAAACAGCGCGGCGCACCAGCAGTCCACGCACGCCGCCTGCGGACACAGCGGGCACTCGAACTCGGCGGTGGCGCCGTCCGCGCAGCAGATGAGGCAGGGCGTCGCCATGGGGAATAATTTATTTCGATGTACGCTCCAAATTAAATTGAAGTTTTCTAACACCACGCGAAACGTCCGCCGTTTCCCACCTCCAACCGTCGCCCACTCGCCGTCGCGAGCCATTCCGCAAACAAGGCGAGCTCGCGTCGCGACACCAAGTCGCAATGGTCCAACGCGAACACGTACGTCTTCTGAAAACGCTCCTTCACCGCGTCAATGCGTCGCGCCACCTCCTTCGCGGCCTCGGGGTCCTGCGCGCCTTGCGCGCCTTGCATGCCTTGCATGCCGTCGTCGACGCGAATCTTGTCCAGCTTCTTCAGCATGTAAAAGTTCGTGGCGTCGTACTTCTTCTCGAGGTAGTTTTCTTCGTCGTCCTCCATCCAGTTGCGGCTCCCGCACGCGCGGCACTTCACATAAAAATCGACGATTACGCCGGAGGTCTCGCCATCGCCCTCCACGCGAAAGTGTCTCTCCATGTACGGCGACCCTTCCTTCCAGCACGCGATGCACACGGGATGCATGCAGTCGGGAAGCACGCGAAGGTTGTGCGTGTGCTCGCCGCACACGGTGCACAGGTAACAGACGCGTCGGAAGCGCCCCAACGCGACTTGCACGGACGGCGTGTTGACCCACGGCACGATGGCCTCCAGCAGCGTCGCGTCTTGAACGTCCAACCGCGGCAGGCGCTCGCGCACCACCGCGCGAAAATACGTGGCGACGACCGCGAGGCACGCAGCCTCGCGGGGGGTCAGCTCGGACGCGATGCGCTTCCAAAGCGCGTTCTCAATCCGACGCACGGGTTGGGCGCGGTTGTGAATCACCGCGTTTTCCCGTCGCACGCACTTCTCCATGGGGGGGGGATGGCGAGGGAAGCGAAAAATGACAGGACGTAGTAATGTACTTCCTGGAGGTGCTGGGACGTTTCGCCCTGGCGAACCCGGGAATCATGGCCGCCAACCTCGTGTTCCTCGCGGCGCTGCCCGTCAACGACATCCTGCTGCCCCACCTGTACGGCCGCCTGGTGGACGCCATCAAGAGCAAGCGCGAGTTCATGGGCGTGTTCGGCCTCATCATCGCCACGCTCGTCGTGGTGCAGACCGTCTCGGTGCTGTCCGACTGGCACGACACGCTCATGACGCCGCGGTTCCAGGGGTTCGTGCGCACCAGCATCCTGCGTACGCTCTTCGACCACCACCAAACCGCGTACTCGGAGCTCTCCATCGGCCACCTGCTCACGCTGCTCATCAAGTCGCCCAACACGCTGCTCAGCCTGTTCAACCAGGTGAAGGACCACCTGCTGCCGTACGGCGCGCTCTTCGTGTCGGCCGTCGTCTACTTCGCGACCTTCGACTGGGTCCTGTCCGCCGTCATCGCGACCGTCGTCGCGCTGCTCATCGCCCTGCTCGTCGTCTCGCCGCGGTCGTGCGCCGCCGTGTCCACCGAAAAGGCGTCGCTCTACGGCCGGCTGCAGGACGAGGTGGACGACCTGCTGCGCAACCTGCTGTCGGTGTACACGACCGACCGCGTGGAGCCCGAGATCGAGCGCATCCACGCGCTCGACGAAGAGCACCAGCGCGGGTGCCGGCGCACCATGCGCTGCGCGCTGTTCTTCAAGGCCATCGGCTTCCCCATCATCATCGCCATGCTGGCGTTCTTCATCCACCGGTGCCACACGCTGGTGACGCGCGGCCGCTTGGGCGTGGGCGCGTTCGTGTCCCTGCTGCTCATCGTGCTCAGCATGACGTCCAACCTCATGTGGTGCGTCGACGTCATCCGCGACATCGTGTTCGACTACGGCTTCCTCGTGCACTCGGAGCGCCAGCTCGCGCGCGACACCGAGCGCGCCCCCCTCGCGAAGCGCCACCACGAGGCGCCGCCGCACCCCGACGGCATCGGGCTCCACCACGTCAGCTTCGCGTACCCGGGCTCCGCCGACAGCCTGTCGGACGTGTCGATGCACTTCCGGCCGGGCGAGCGCGTCGTCCTCACCGGCCCCATCGGCGCGGGCAAGTCCACCCTCACCAAGCTCCTGGCTAAGCTGCTGCTGCCCACGCGCGGCGACCTGTACCTGCGCGGCCGCTGGTACGCCGACCTGAGCCCGGCGGAGGTGCGACGCCACGTCGGCTACGTGCCGCAGCAGCCGGTGCTCTTCAACCGCAGCGTGTACGAGAACCTGACGTACGGCAACGACGCGTCCGAGGCGGACGTGGACGCGCTCGTGGCGGACCTGCGCGTGGCGCACGAGTTCGCGGCGCTGCCCGAGGGCATGCGCACCGTCATCGGCAAGAGCGGGTCCAAGCTCTCGGGCGGCCAGCGCCAGCTCGTGTGGTGCCTTCGCACGCTGCTGTCCGCGCCGGAGGTGGTGCTCATGGACGAGCCCACCGCGTCCATGGACGACGCCACCAAGCGCACGCTGGGGCGCGTGCTGGACGCCCTGGCCGACAAAAAAATTGTCATAATTATTTCGCACGACGATTTCCTGCTTCGCCGGGCCACCCGCGTCGTCCATTTGGCCTAAACCCTTCCCCCACGGGTAGGGTATGGCCGCCGCGGGCGAAGCGGGGGAAGATGAGTGGGGGCGCGAAGACGACGACGACGAGCCGATCACGCCCCCCCGATTGACGCTGCCCGGCGCCGCGGCAGGGTTGACGCCCGACGCCTTGGCGGAGGGACTGGCGAGGTTGACGCTGCCGCCCGAGCCCGCCGAGGGACGGGCGCGGCCGCCCGAGCCCGCCGAGGGACCGGCAAGACTGACGCCCGATGCCTTGGCGGAAGGACTGGCGAGGTTGACGCTGCCGCCCGAGCCCGCCGAGGGACCGGCGCGGCCGCCCGAGCCCGCCGAGGGACCGGCGCGGCCGCCCGAGCCCGCCGAGGGACCGGCGCGGCCGCCCGAGCCCGCCGAGGGACCGGCAGGATTGACGCCCGAGCCCGCCGAGGGACCGGCAGGATTGACGCCCGAGCCCGCCGAGGGACCGGCCGACGCCCACGCGCCCTACGCGATCGGCGACTTCCGCACTTGGCTGGGGCGGCGGCGGTGCGAGACGGGCGTCCAGCCGACGCACACCAGCATCGACAAGCCCAAGGGGCGCTTCCACATCAAGCCGGAGGACGAGGCGGAGTTCCTGCGCCTCTACACCGAGGCGTTCCACCGCCGCGAGGACCTGCACCTCACGGAGAAGCCCGGGCCGTGGTCGCCCGTGCGCTTCGACTTCGACCTGCGCTTCACCGCGCCGCCGCCGCCGTCCGTCCCGCTGCCGGCAGGCGAGACGCGCCCCGCGCCGCCGCGCGTGTACGTCCGCGACGACCACATCCGACGCATCGTCCACGCGACGTCGCGCATCCTCGCGCAGTACACGGACGTGACCCGCACCGGGCCCTTGCGCGCGTTCGTCATGGAGAAGCCCGCGCCGGTGGAGGTGCGCAACGTCATCAAGGACGGCGTGCACCTGCTCTACCCCACCTGCGTGACGGAGACGCCGTTCCAGTTCTTCGCGCGCGAAAAGCTGCTCCCGGCCATCCCCGACATCCTGGGCAACCTGGGCATCACCAACCCGTGGACGGACGTGATCGACGACAAGATCATCGAGCTCAACAACTGGCAGCTGTACGGCAGCAGCAAGCCGGGCTACTCGACGTACACCGTGTCCGCGGTGTACGACTACGACCTCGCGACCGACGCGCTGGTCGAGGCGCCCGTGCCGCCCGCCAACATCGAGCTGATGCGCCTGCTCTCGGTGCGCGGGCGCGCGTCCACCGACGGGTGCCGCTTCGCAGGGGGCGCGGCGGGGCAGGAGGTGCACGAGTGGATCACGCGCATCTACCCGAGCGTCGCCGGGCGCAAGCGCGACGCGCTCAACCAGCAGGTGTTCGCGCCCACCGTCAACCGCACGCGCAACACGGTGATGACCGAGGAGGACCTCATCATGGTGCGCAACCTGACGCTCGAGTGCCTCAACGCGGAGCGCGCCGAGGCCTACGACACGTGGGTGCGCGTGGGATGGGCGCTGCGCAACGTCGACCACCGGCTGCTCGACACCTGGATCGCCTTCTCCAAGCTGTCGTCCAAGTTCGTCGAGGGCGAGTGCGAGAAGAGCTGGTCCAAGATGCGCATGGACGGCACGCTCGGCGTCGGCTCCATCCGCTACTGGGCGCGCTTGGACAACCCCGTCACCTACAAGCGCATCATGGACGACACGCTGCAGATCCTGGTCGACCGCTGCGTGCGGTCCAAGGGCACGGCGCACTTCGACATCGCGCTCGTCGTGCACAACATGTTCCGGGACCAGTTCGTCGGCGTCGGCAAGAACAAGTGGTTCTACTTCAACGCGCGCGCCCACCGGTGGGAGAGCTGCGGCGAGGGGCAGCGCGTGCGCTTCACGCTGTCCACCGACATCTCGTCCAAGTTCGTCGACCGCGCCAACTACTACTCCCGGCTCAACGCGTCGCGGGCGGCCAGCGCCAACGCCGACGCCGAGGAGGCCGGCGTGCCGGCGGACCGCGCCGAGCCGGCGGCGCAAGACGACAACGTCAAGATCCTGCTCGAGATCGCCAACAAGCTGCGGCAGACGGCGTACAAGATGAGCGTGATCAAGGAGTGCGAGACGCTGATGACGGACGAGAAGTTCGAGGACAAACTCGACTCCAAGCCGCACCTGCTCGGCTTCCACAACGGCGTGTACGACCTGTCGCTGCGCGAGTTCCGCGACGGCCAGCCCGACGACTACATCTCCTACTCCACGGGCATCAACTACGTGCCGTACGACCCCAACTCGAGCGTGGCCGACGAAATCCGGCGCTTCTTCAAGACCGTGCACCGCAACCCGGCCGTCGAGCGCTACCAGTGGGACATCTTCGCGTCCGCGCTCGACGGCGCCGCCAAGAGCGAAAAGTTCTACGTGATGTCAGGCAATGGGTGCTTCGCGCCCGGAACACTCGTGCGCATGTTTAACGGGTCGGTCAAAGCCGTGGAGGACGTCATCGTCGGCGACCAACTCATGGGCGACGACTCCACGCCGCGCAACGTGCTGCAGCTGTTCGCCGGCGAGGACGATATGTACCGCATCGTGCCCATCAAGGGAGAGCCGTTCGTCGTCAACGCCAACCACGCGCTGGCGCTGAAAATCACCAACTTCGCCAGGGTGTATCAAGCCAACAACGCTACGCGCATTTCTGGCACCAATGACATCACGTACAAATGGCGGCTGGAGTGGCCGGAACGCGACGACGAAAAAGTGTTTGTCGTTCGTTCGGCCACCGTCCTTACCCAAGAGGCCGCTCTTGCACGGATGGAGGAGGAGAAGAAAAAGCCGACATTTATACACCGCACCGACGTATTGCGCGTGACCGTGGACCAGTTTTTGGCCAACCAACAACGTCTCGGCAAAGGGTTCTCGCTCCTGTATAAGGTTGGAGTCGACTACCCTTCGCACCCCGTGGACTTCGACCCCCACTTCCTCGGCATCTGGCTCGGCGACGGCTCCTCGCGCGACTGCGATGTGACCACGATGGACCAAGAAATCGTGGACTACATGCGCCAAGTACTCGCCCCCGACAACGAGCTTCACGTTGGACCGTCAAAAGGCAAGGCAACGCGATACAGCATCTGCTCAACGTCCACGAAGCAAGGAACCAACCACTTCCGTGAGGCGCTGAAAAAGTACGACCTCTTCAACAACAAGCACATCCCCCAGGAGTACAAGATCAACTCGCGAGAGGTGCGCCTCGCCGTGCTCGCCGGGCTCCTCGACACGGACGGCCACTACCAGGACGCCATGGGGCAGTACGAGCTGACACTCAAGTCCGAGCGCCTTATCGACGACGCCATCGAGGTCGCGCGATCGCTCGGCTTCACGGCGTACAAGCACGCAATCCAGAAAAAATGCTACAACAGTCCAACGCAAGCCGTCGGCACGTACTACCGGACCAATATTTACGGCGCCGGCATGGAACACATCCCCGTGCTCCTTGACTACAAACGCGCGGACCCACGCACGATCTCGCGCGACGCATCCGTCGTCGGATTCAAGGTCGAACCCCTTGGAAAAGGTCAGTTCTTCGGCTTCGAGGTCGACGTCAACCACCGGTTCATTCTAAGGGATTTTACAGTGACATTCAACTCGAACGGCAAAAGTCGCTTGGTAGAGCTCGTCCAGCGGGCGTTCGGGGACTACGCGACCGTCCTGCCGGTCACCGTGCTGACGTCCAAACGCGTCGGCACCGGCGGCGCGTCGCCGGAAATCATCCGCATCAAGGGGCGGCGCTTCGTCATCTCCCAGGAGCCGGGCGAGAACGAGCGGCTGTCGGTGGGCGTCATGAAGGAGATCTCGGGCGGCGACGACATCATCGCGCGCGGCCTGTACAAGGACTCGACGCAGTTCAAGCCCATGTGCAAGCTGTTCCTGACGTGCAACGAGCTGCCGACCGTGGGGGGCGTGGAAGACGGCGGCACGTGGCGGCGCATCCGCCTCATCAACTTCAGCTCCAAGTTCGTGGCAGAGCCCGACCCCAACAACCCCAACGAGATCCTGATGGACCCCGACCTCATGCAGCGCTTCCCGACGTGGGCGGAAACGTTCATGTCCATGCTGCTCGACCACTACGGGCGCATCGACGTGGGCAAAATCTACGAGCCCAAGGAGGTGACCATCGCCACGGAAAAGTACAAGATGAACAACGACCTGATGGGCCAGTTCATCGCCGAAACGCTGAAGCCGGACCCGGAGTGCAAGGTCCGCGTCAAGATCATGCACTTCTACCAGAGCCTGCGCCAGTGGTGGAGCATGAACAGCAAGCAACCGTGCCCGTCGATGCCGACGGTCAAGGACGTGTTGGAGCGCAAGCTCGGGGCCAAGTACACGGAAAAGGGATGGGCGGGCTACCGCTTCGTCCCGCCGTCCAAGGCCGACGACGAAGAGGAGGAAGAAGAAGAGGGAGGACCCTCGGGCTCCCGAGAAGAAAATCCCACGACTCCGTCTTGAAACACCCATCCCATCAAAAATGATTCGCCTCTCCTCCGATGGCTGGTCGCTCGTCCCGTACGGCGACGGCGCCGCCATTCGGCGCGCGCACCCTGGGTGGTCAAACGAGCGCGTGCTGGAGCAGTATGGGCGCCTGGGCGCCGACAGCCCGTACCCCACGTTGCCTGGCACCGAAACCCCCCTCCACCTCCGCGTATTCGTGTGCGAGGCGGAAAGCGCCGCGACGGAGGAGCGGCCCAACCGCGCGTTCGAGACCCTCCGCGCGGGCTCCCGCGGTCTCACACGCTGTGTCGGCTTCCGGCGGGACGCCGCCGAAGATGCCACCGTGACGACCCTGACCGCGCGACCCCACAACCCGTCGGCGCCCCCGCTCGCCGCGCGCGGCCCCGTGGGGTTTGTGTTCATCGAAGGCGCCAAAGCGTCGGCCGACTCGAAGGTGCCCGCGATGGGGTGCCATCGCGGAATGCTCTGCGTCTTCCCGACGACCGATCGCCTCATCCTTTTCGACACCGACACCGCGGTGGCTTTTCTCAAGGCGTGGCTTCGCGCAGACAACATGGTGCGCGGCCACACGCTCGCGGAGTTCGCAACCATGACGCGGATGTTTTCGCGAGGCAACCGCCGCATGGTGTACGTACAAGAAGGGCGCGAGCATCCCTTCTCGCCCGTGATGGACCGCTTCACCGGCGCGTGCTTCGCGTGCGGTGCCTTCGAACCACCCCCCTCCGCGGTGTGCGTGTGTGGTTCGGTCGCCTTTTGCGGGGCGAGTGCCTGGCGCGCGCGCCGGACCACGCCTGTCCCGGACGCCACGTCCACGCCGAGCGCATCGCAACGGTGGGAACGATGTTCCATCCGCCGACGTGCGACTCGTGCGGCGCGACCGCGGTGTTGCCGGCGACGCTGTTGCGCTGCACCGGGTGCCGCACCGCGACCTACTGCAACCGGAAGTGTCAGCGCACGGCGTGGCCGGCGCACAAAGAGGCCTGCCAAAAAGCCAAGGCTCCCTCTTAAAACGCGTTGTTGTAGAGCGCGCTCATGACGCTCGCGATTCTCCCCAAACGACGCACTAAGCAGCGCAAACTTCGAACGTACTCATGGGACCGCTTTTCGTCGTAGTCGTGATGCAATTTAAACTTTTCCTTTTCGGCGTTAAATCGGGCGGATGTTTCCTCCCGCTGGGCCTGGAGGTACGGGAAATCCTCCTTGCTATACGCATAGTCACGAAGAGCCGTATCCATTTCCGTGTACAAATTAAATACGTACCCACTCATTTTTTAAGTTTGGACGACACCTCTTGGTCGCACGACGCGCGCGCCTTCCGCGTAGACGCCTCGGACACAGCCGGCGTGGACGGCGCTGACGCCTTCGGCGCTGACGCCTTCGCCGCAGACGCCTTCGGCGCTGACGCCTTCGGCGCTGACGCCTTCGCCGCGGACGCCTTCGGCGCTGACGCCTTGTTCTCCGCCACATGGCACGGCTTGCACTTCACTGCGAAGTTGGTGCCGATGTGCTCGCGCAAAAACGCCTCGACGACGTCAAACAGAGCCACTGCGACGTTCGGGTCGGGGTGCACCTTCTCCAACGCGCGAGCCAGCAGCACGCCGCGCTCCTGACCGACGCCATGGCAGAGATCCATTTGCATGTGATCGCTCTTCTCAAAGTCGTCCCGTTTCTTACCGCAATCGGCGCACGGAGTGGAATTCTTGAGCTTCACTGGAACAAATTTGTGAATGATGTTGGTGCACACGCACGTGTTCAAATCTTTGATGATGTGCGCGTTTTTCCCCGAAACGCACGTCAAAAAATTACCATTCTTCTTCGATGTCGCCATGAACGCCGCCACCGTATCGTTCGTGAAAAACGCCATCGACGTGGGTTCAATAAAAAATGAACGCGCGATGAAAACACCAGCGGCTCGCCCGGCTCGACGTCGACGTCGAACGTGTTGGACGCGGGCTCGCGCACCATGCCGTCCCGCCCCACGCGAACCGCGCGGTACGCGCGCGAGTTCAAGTACGCCGCGCGCACCGGCTTGCTCACGCACGCGAACACCGCGAGATCGACACTGCGCCCCTCCACGCGGTTGAACACCACCGCGGCGACATTCGCCACATCCGCCCCTTCCGCCATCGGGTCGACAAAATAATGCTCCCGGGCCATTCAAAATAAACCAAAAAAGGAGTTCCGAGTCTTCATTCGAGCATACCACTTCCCATGACCACGGCCATGACCGCCACGGCCATGGCCGCCATGGCCATCGCCGAGGACGACGGGTGGGCGAACCTCGAAAAAGGCATCACCAAGCTCCTGGCCATCCTGGACGGCCACGGCGGCGCGTTCACCGTCGACGAATGGATGGACATGTACACCCTCGTGTACGATCTTTGCCTGCGACAGCCGGTCGACGAACACCAACGGCGGATGTACCAACTCTACAACCGCGTGTTCGCGGATTACACGGCGGACGTGACCCTGCCGTCCGTCGAGCACAAGCAGCACGAATCCCTCCTGCGCGAGCTCGTGCTGCGGTGGTCGAACCACAAGGTCATCATCCGCTGGCTTTCGCGCTTCTTCGACTACCTGAACCGCTACTACGTCACCGCCCAAAAGATCCCGACGCTCCAGGAGGCGGGTTCCAACGTCTTCCGCACCCACGTCTTCGCCGCCTTCAAGCAACGCGCACAAGACGCCATCCTGCGCGTCATCGACCGCGAGCGCAACGGCGAAAGCGTCGACCGGCATTGTCTCCAGTCGGCGGTGGAATGGTTCGCGGACATGGACGCGTACACGTCGGACTTCGAGCCCGCCCTCTTGAACGCTGCCGCGACGTTTTACCAACGTCAGGCGTCGACGTGGATCGAGAGATCGTGCCCCGACTTCATGCTCAACGCCGAAACCTCGATGCGCGCCGAAAAGGAGCGCTCGGACCATTACCTGCACGCGACGTCGGAGCCCAAGCTGCTGCAGGTGGTGGACGCCGAAGTGCTGACGGCGCACCATGTCGCCTTGCTGAGCAAGGACGGCTCCGGCGTGCGCGCGCTGCTGCGCGACGACAAGAGGGACGACCTCGCCCGCATGTTCCGGCTCTTCCACCGGTTGGGGACGGGGACGCCCGGGCTGGCGCCCATCGCGGAGGCGTTTCGCAAGCACGTCGAAGAGAAGGGCATGGTCCTCCTCCGCGCGGCCGAGGACAAACGCTCGACGCAGTGGGAGCCCACGCTCATCCGCGAGGTGATGGCGCTCCACGACCAGTCCGCCGCGCTCGCAAGCACGTGCTTTCAGCGCCACGCGTTGTTCAACAAGGCGCTCGCGGAGGCGTTCGACGTCTTCTGCAACAAAACGGTCGCCCTCACGTCCTTCGCGGAGTTGCTGTCCACCTTCCTCGACAACCTGCTCAAGAAGGGGTCCACCGAACGGATGAACGACGACGCGATGGATGCGACGATGGACAAGACGACGCAGCTGCTCTGCTACGTCATCGACAAGGACCTGTTCCAGGAGTTTTACCGCAAGCGCCTGGCGCGCCGCCTGCTCACCGACAACTCCGCGTCGGACGACCACGAACGCTCGCTTCTCTCCAAGCTCAAGCACCAGTTCGGCACGCAGTTCACCTCTAAGATGGAGGGCATGCTGTCCGACCTCGCCGTCGGGCGCCACGCCGCGGGCAGCCCCTTCGACGAGTGGTTTCGCTCCAAGGGCGCGCCCCTGGACATGCAGGTCACCGTCCTCAACACCGGCTTCTGGCCCACGTACAAGTTCGCGGACTTGGCGCTGACGCACGAGATGGTGCGCGGCGTGGAGGCGTTCAAGGAGTTTTACGAGTCCACCACGAAACAACGCAAGCTCACGTGGATTTACGCGCTCGGCTCGTGCGTCGTGCACGCCAAGACGGACAAGTGGAAGGGCGAGCTGACGGTGACGACGGCGCAGGCCGCCGTCCTCAACCTGTTCAACGACCGCGACACGGCCACGCTCGCGGAGGTGCGCGACGAGCTCCGGCTGTCCAACGAGGACGCGGCGCGCACGCTCCACTCGCTGGCGTGCGCCAAGTACGCGCTGCTGCGCAAGTCGCCCGCCGGCAACACCGTGGCCGCGACGGACGTGTTCCAGTTCAACGCCGCGTTCGAGAACCGCGCCCGGCGAATCAAGATGGTGATGCCGCCGATGGACGAGAAGAAGAAGGTCATCGCGGACGTCGCCTCCGACCGGCGCTACGTCATCGACGCCGCCATCGTGCGCATCATGAAGTCGCGCCGGACGATGCAGCACCAGCAGCTGGTGCTCGAATGCGTGAGCCAGCTCGCGCACAGCTTCAAGCCCGACCTGAAGGTCGTGAAGATGCGCATCGAGGACCTCATCGCGCGCGAGTTCATGCAACGCGACGCGGACAACCCGAGCGTGTTCCAGTACATCGCTTGACGCCGCCATTTTTGCATCATAAATCCATGCGGGGAGGAATGTTTTTTTCCTCCCCGGTGTATTGCAGGTGTTCAATACATAAGCTACGGATTCTCCCGCCCCATCGACCACGTCCCCAGGACGATGGGCACGGTGTAGTTGTAGCGCGCGGCGATCGCGCGCAGGTTGGTGTTGACGTAATCGCGCAACTGGTTCATCGAACGCATCATGTTGGCCACGGCCTCGGGCGTGTAGTCGCGCAGCAACGCGCGAAATTCGTCGCCCGTCACGGCGACGACCATGGTCAGGATGGCGTGGACGTCGCTGTTGAACAGGCGCCGCTTCTCCCGGCGCACGATCGTCTTCTTGAACTCGCTCTCCTCTAGCTGGTTCCGCATGAAGCGGACGCGCAGGTCGCGGTTCGCGGACACGGCGTCGCGCTGGTAGTCGGCGTAGGTGTGCAGCTCCACCTCCTGCACGTGCATCGCGAACATGTGCACGCTCTGCAGCGTCTGAAACATCCGTCGCTGGTCGGCCGTCGGAATCGGCACACGCACGCGCATCAACATCGCGAGCGGCGGGATGCCCTCGCACGCGAGCATGGGATCGTCGCCGGGCTCGCGCGGGACCTCGCCCCCGTTGCGCCGCAAAAACTCGTAGTAGTGCGGGTTGTGGATGTGCCCCGTGACGACCAGGCCCGTCCCGAAGCTGAAGGCGGTGCCGCAGCCCGGCATGGTGCAGTACATCTGGTCGCAGCCCGACACGCGAAAAATCATGACGCCGCACTTGGGGCACGCGCGTGAGTCGCTCGCGATGGCCCGCACGCTGGCGACGACCTCGGGGTTGCACGCGTGCTCGTGGGCGCCCAGGACCTCGTGGCAGTCGGGACAGAGGCGCGTGCTGCACAGGCTGCACTTGTACGCCGTGGACAGGAAGCCGCGGCAGCCGTCGGTGGGGCACGGCTTGACGAACGCCGCTCGCGGCGCCGCGGCCTGGCGCGCCGCGCCGTCCTGCTCGGCGTACCCGTCGACGTCGTCGTACTCCTCCGGCACGTTCGTCGGGTCCATGCGTCCGACGACCTGCCGGCGCGTCTCGCACCGCGCGATGCGCAGGTGCAGCGCCGTCAACTCCGCGCTCAACTCGCGCAACCGCGCCTGGTAGCGCTCGTCCCGCAGCTGCGCTTCCACGTACGGCAACGTCGCCGGCAGCAGGCTCCGCTCGCGCTCCATGAGCACGTTCTCGCGGTGCTTGCGCAAGTCGCCGGTGCGAAAGGCGCGCGTCATGATGGTGTCAATGAACTCCGCGCTCCACCCGCGGCGGCAGCTCATGCAGTGCGGGTCCTGCACCGTCGTCAGCAGAAAGCGCTGGACGCACGCCGAGCACGCGGCGTATTCGCAGTAGCAACATCGCGTCTCCCGCCGCGCCCTCTTATTGAACGCGTCGGTGCACACCGCGCACGCGGCAGCGGCAGCGGCCATGGCGAATGAAGGACGGTGGCCATCCAAAAAAACATACAATTCTTTATAATTTTTTACGCCGTGGGACGCGGCCACGCCGCAGAATCTTCGACGTGGATCGTGGACGGCGGACGAGGCTGCCACACGCGGCGAAACTCCTGAGGGACCGGGGGCGCGGCGTAATAGGGCTGGCCGTACCCGTAGCCGAACGGCGGGGGAGGATGGTGGGCGTACGAGTGGGGCGGGGGCGGGGGCGGGGGACCCCCCTGGGGAAGGACGACCCGGGGCGTGTACGGGGTGACGTCGCACATCAGCGGCCCCCCGCCGATGCCGGTCACGTTCACCGCCTGCTTGCCCTTCGCGCCGTCGACGACGTCAAAGTTGCAGTACTCGCCCTTGCGCAACGTGCGATACTTGGAATTCAGCGGCTTGATGCCGGTGTGGTGGCAGAACAGGTCGACGCCCTTGTCGCGCGGGCTCAGCACCGTGATAAAACCGTAGTTCAGGCGGTTGCTCCACCACTTGCATTGGCCGGTGTACTCGCCCGCCGTGAACTCGGTGATGGCCGGTCGGATGTCGTCGGGAGTGGACGGCGTCGCCATGGTCTTGGGTTCTACGCGCGTATGCGCGCGCCCGCTTTAAGTGGGTGCGTGGGGCATGCGCATCCCCGTCGCGTTGACCGTCGTCGTCCTGGCGCTGGTCATCGCGTACGTCCTGTCGTACCGTCGCCCCCGCGTCGGCCTCGAGATCCTGCAGACGAACCTCGAGGACTTCCGCTTCGACATGCTGCTCGCGCACCAGCCGGTCCTGGTGGCCGAGCCGGTGGCGCGCCTCGACGACGTGCTGAACGCGTGGTTCCGGCGCTGGAACTGGGTGGGGGCGACGGTGCCCGGCCAGGGGGCGTCGCGCCTGCGCAACGCGTCCAAGTTCCTCGTCGTGCACGCGGCGGGGGCCAACACCAAAGTCGCGGTGGAGCTCACCAACCCGGCGCACCCCGACACCGTGCTGCGCGTGCTCCTGCCGCCGGACGCGCTCCTCCTCGCGCCCTACCTTTGGGACGTCGCGTTCCCCGACGGGGGCGTCACGCTCACGCCCGTGGACGACGGCGTCACCCGTCTCCTCCGCTTCCTCGGGTGAAATTACTTAGTGGACTTAGTGGACTTAGTGGATTTCTTCGGCGTTGATTTCTTTTTAGGAGCAGCCTTCTTCTTGGAAGCGGCGGATTTGCCTCCGGCTTGCTCTTTGTTGTCCCAAGGTGCATCCCGACCCGTGTAAGGAATACCGCTGTATTCCTTATTCTTCAGAGGATCTTCCAGTGCTTTTCTTTTCTCGCGTTCTTCCTTATCTTGCAGTCTTAGCTTGGCTTCCCATGCCGGTGGCGTGTCTCGTCCGGTGTATGGCACGAACGGCGGCATTTATACATACGCACTATTATAAATATGCGCGTGCGCTACCTGTCCAGCCCCATCCCGCCGCCGTCGCCGCCCGTCATCGCGTCCGTCACGCAGGTCGACACCGGCACGGTCGCGGTCGCCTTCGCGCCCTCGACGTCGTCGCTCCGCTCGCCCGTCCTCCAAACGCTGGAGGTCACGCCCGCCGGCGTGACCTCCAACGTCGCCGCGTGGGGGTCGCCCATCGTGCTCGGCGGCCTCCCGGCCGGCACGCCGCTGTCCTTCGCCGTCGTGGGCACCGACACCAGCTCCGTGACGGCGACGTCCGCCGCGTCGCCGCCCGTCTCGCTGCTGTACGCGCCGGTGCTGACGTCCGTCGTCCACGACACCTCGAACGCCGCCTTCGCCTTCGCCAGCGCCAACCCCGCGGGCGCGGGCACCACGTACCTGTGCACCATCAACGGGCTCCCCGCGCTCCCCGGCTCCAACGTCTCGCCCCTCGTCGGCGTGCCGGTCGTCGCCGGCGCGACGTACGCCGTGGTCGCGTCCAACGTCGCCGTCGGGCTTGCGCGCTCCGCGCCCACGGGGCCCCTGATGGCGCAACCGAGCACGAGCTCCGCCGTCGTGGGACGAACCGTGTTCAACCTCACGTTCGGGGCCGTGCCCGGCGCCACGCTGTACTCGTGCGACCTCTGGTCCGGGGGCACCCACCTCACGGCGTCCACGGCGTCCGGGTCGGCGCTCACGCTGTCGCCGCTGGTCCCCGGAAACACCTACACCGGCACCTTCACCGTCACGCGCGGCATCGAGTCCCTGGTCGCGACCCTCGCGTTCCAGGCTTAAGGCCGCGCGCGGGCACCGCGTGCAACCTTTCTCCCCGATGGCGTCGTCGGACGTGGACACACCCATGGCCCCTACCGCCGACAAGGGCGCAAGCACCGACAAAACCGACAAAACCACCGGTGCAAGCACCGACAAAACCACCGGTGCAAGCACCGTACCGGTCAAGGAGGTGGACCACCTCGACGTCGACCCCGTCCTGCGCGGCCAGAACTTCGCGTGCATCTCCTTCGTCAGCCCCGAGGACGCGCTGCGCGACAAGGCCATCTTCCTGCTGTCGCGCTTCCTCGGCGGCTTCAGCGCCGACATGAACGCGATGCTGGGCAACCTCGAGGCCAAGTACCCGGGCGACGCCGAGCTCTTCCGCGTCGTCCGCGAGAACCACGACTACATCTTCAACGCCGACAAGATGCAGGAGCAGCACCGCTTCTTCATCGCCAACCGCGCCGGCGAGGCGGAGCGCGAGTTCCACGAGGCGCGCAACTTCCAGACCACCATCCGCGGCTTCAAGATCCGCGGCGTGTTCGACACGCTCCGCGAGGCGCAGGTGCGGTCGGAGGTGCTGAAGCGCAGCGGCGACCGGCACTCCATCTACATCTGCCAAGTCGGCGCGTGGTGCCCGTGGAGCCCGAACCCCGACGACGTCGCCGACTCCGAGTACGCCGAGACGCAGCTCAACACGCTCATGAAGGCGTACAAAGACCAGGAGAGCACGCGCGACGAGGAGTACGCGCGACGCAAGCAGGCCGCCATCACCAAGAACGTGACGGAGAGCCCCGACGTGTGGGTGGAGCGCAAAAAGAGCGAGCTCGCCGCGGGCGCGACGGTGACGGACGCGGAGGGCAAGAGCGGCGCGCCCAGCATCGCGGTCGAGTCGGTGCCCGACCCCAACAGCGTGGTCGAGGAGGGCGTGTACGCGGCGTCGGACCAGGTCGCCAGCATCAAAATCTGATTCCGAAAAACGTAAAATTGGGGTTCTTTTGCCTGCCGCCGCTCGTCCTTTCCCAACGATGGTTCGCTGCTTCCAAGCCGACTACGCCACCGGCCAAGCGCTGACCGGGAGCTTCATCTCCGAGTGCGGCGCGTGCGAACACGCGCGCACGGCCGAGCCCCTCTACTCGGCCACGGGCCACTCCGTGGTGTTCGCGTGCGACCAAGTGCTTGCGCGACCACCGCGCGGCCTTGCTGGCCGCGCTCCTTCGCGCCGAGCTCCAAGGATCGTTCGTGCAGTGCTCGATGTACGGCGCGTACATTCCCTTCACCAACCCCGCCGTGACGTTCCCGGGCGAATTCTTGCCGACGCTGCTCCGCGCGCTGGAGGAACCGGGCGAATTCACCTACACCTTCACCCGGGCGGGCGCGCAGCCGGTGCGCGTCATGCGCAACGCGGCCGGCCACGCGGTGTTCCGCATCCACGAGGGAGAGCTCCAGGTATTCATCGCGTCCACGGCCCTCGACCCCATGGTCACCAAGCCCGTCGCCGTGAAGGGCATCCTGTCCGCCTGACTGGGCCCTGTTCGAGCGGGCGTGGCGACGCGTCCTCACGTGAGCGACTCTTTTTTAGCTTCGACCCACCGCCCGTCGACGAACCTAAACTCGACGTCCGAGTGGTGGACGCGGTAAATATTCAGGATGTCGTACGGCTCGGCGTGATCCACGCCGTCGCTGTCGCTCCACTCCGCGCGCGGAGGATGCGAACACAACTCGACCAGCTTGGCGACCGGATCCGTTTCGTACCAATAGCCCCCCGTGATGGACACGTTCGGAGGCGGCAGCCCCGCGTTTAGCCCAAACCCGAAGTTTTCCGAGTACATGTACTCTCTCGTCGAGAGGTCAAACATGACGACGTAGGCGGTGTACGCCATCACTCGCTTCTTTAGGACGAACACTCAACCCGTTTATATATGTTTTTTTGCGCTGCGCGCACCGGCTTAAATCGTCTTGGACACATGCAAAAAATGTCGGCTTGCACGTGCACCTGTTTCATCGTCAAACCAAACTCCGCGGGGCAGTACGACATCGACGAGAGGGTGCGAGAAACCTACCGACACACCGCCGCCACCCACGACTGGACCGTCCTTGGCTTTCAGTTCTGTCGAAAGTCGACGGTCGAACTCCAGGACATTTGTCAAGCGTGCAAAACGACCGAGGCCGACGCCAACGCTGGGTTACTCCACGCGAAAAAAGCGAACATCTAAATCTCATCGAAGAGCAATGGACGCGTTTCGCAGCGTCGCGCGCATGATCCACCGCGGGCTCATCGGCGCGGACGGCGCGGTGCTTCCCGGCGCGCTCACGGCCACGCAGCTGCGCGACTACGTCAAAACGCTGTACGCGTGGAACCCCGAGGTCGTCGAGGAGACCGACTTCAAGGGCCGCCACCGCGCCGAGCTCGACGCCTTCCTGCAGCGCTACGCCACCGCACCCGAGCTCGTCAACCACGCGCGCACGGCCGACGCCTCCGCGACGCTCGACCGCATCGACGCGCACCTGCGCGGCCGGCCGGCGCGGCGCGCGCGCCCGTCGCTCACCGACGCGCAAGCCGCCGCCGCCGCTGCGGCGCAAGTCGAGGCCGCCAAGCTGGAGCGCGAGGCCGCGCTCAAGGAGGCCGCCACCGCGCTGGCGCGCGAGGCCGACGAGGCACGGCGCAAGGCCGAAGAGGCGGCGCGCCGGCAGGCGCAGCAGGACGAGCTGCGCGGACGGCGCCACGAGGCGCTCGAGGCGCACCGCGACGTGCGCGAAAAGCGCGACGCGCTGCGGGCGCACGTGGAGGCGGTGCTCACCCTCGACCTGCGGCGGCGCAAGGTGGAGACGGAGCTCGCGGCCGCCGCGCAGCGCGTGGCGGACCTCACCGCCGAGCTGCTCGAGCCCCCCGCCGAAGCCGAGACCGAGACGAGCGAAGCCGACGCGCGCCTGGACGCGTGCCACGCGGCGCTCGAGGCGCTGCAGCGCGAGCACGACGCCGTGACCGTCGAGATCCGCGCGCTGCCGGGCACCGGGCCCGACGTCGACCTGCGCGCCGTCGTCGCCGGGCTCGTCAACGAGACGCACTACCTCGAGGAAGAGCGCGCCCTGCTGGCGGATCGCGTGAGCAAGGCGGACGCGGAGCTGCTGGCGGCGGCGCTCTTCGTTCGCTAGAGCACCCCGCGGATGAGGTAGCGGTCGTTGTGCACCAAGAACGTCATCGCGTTGCGCGCCAAGCGCGTCTCCGGGGAAGGCGCCGCACGATGCGCGCGTATCGCGCGGTCGGCCTGCCGAATATGCTTCAACGCGTTGTTCGCCGCCGCGAGGGGAGCCGCTTCGAGAGCCGCCTGCACGTCACGAACCTCCACCCCGCTGAGCACGTCGTTCGTCTCCGCCAGCTCCCTCTCGCGCGCGCCGAATCGCGCCGCCACGGCCGCATCCACCGGACCATTCGCCGCGCTGACGAGCATGCGTCGATGCAAGCGGTTGAGCTGCTGATGGACGAACGCGAGCATCGGATCGTCCGCGTCCGCCCCCGCGCGCAAGATGAGCGCGTCCGCATGGAGACGTCGAGGATCCATGGAGTATACAGCGGTTTTTAAAATCATCGTCGACAACATGAGATTTTTTACGTTCATAAATTAATTTTGCATGTTGGGCGATATTTTGGGGAAAACGTTAAATTTGCTGTCCCATTTTGGGAAACCGTGTAAAAAATCTTCGCACATTCCTCATGACCACCACCGCCGAATCCCTCGTGCGCATCCTCCACGCCGACCGCGAGCCGCTCACGCCCGCGGTGCTCGTCGACTACTTCGGGCGCGCCGCGGCCGACGAGGAGCTCGTCCACATCCTGCTCGGCGTGTACGAGGGCCTCGTGCTCTTCAAGTTCGTGCCCGCCGACGTCCTGCACGACGCCTACCGGACCAACCGCCTCGACGAGCTCATCCGCGCCAAGTACGTGCACTGGCGGTCGGCCTACTACGACTTGTTCGTGGAAAAGGGAATCGTCATCGGGCCGACGTGCCACCGGCCCCTCGACCCCACCCTCCCCATCCTCGACGACGACCACTGCGCGACGTGCGGGCACGTCGGGTACGTGACGAAGGGCAACCGGAGCTTCGGCGGCGCCCCCGACTGCGAGAGGTGCTTCCGCGGCGTGTGCGGCGAGTGCGTCGTTCACACCGACGACGGGTCGTCCATCTGCGGCGTGTGCGCCAACAACGCCCAGGCGTGATGGACCCCACGTGGCTGTTTCGCCCCTCCACCACGGACGCGGTCATGCGCGACGCCATGACCCTCATGGGCGGCCGCGTCCTCCAGCGCGCGACGGGCGGAGGAAACGCCGACGCGGGCACGCTCGCTCCCGCCGCGTTCAAGAGCGCGCTGGCCGCCCTGGCGCCGGGCCCGCGCGATGCGTGCAGCGCCCTGCTCCGCCACCTGCGCACCGCCGTCCGCGCCATCGACGCGCACGCCAACGACCCGACGTCCGACCGCCTCGCGAAGCGGAACCAGCGCGTGTTCCTCGCGGGAAAGGTCGCCGCCGCGTGCCCCCTCCCCGACGGCCGGCCGTTCTTCCACCCCCGGGCCGACGGCTCGTCGTTCTTTCGCTGAACAGTTTTTTAAAAATGATTACATTTTTCACGATCACCACACCACGCGCATGCCCACGTCCACGTGGCACGCGCCCCCCTCCTCCACCGTCAACGCCACCTCCACCCGCGGGAACACCTCGTCGATGACCGCCTCCATGTCCGCCGTCACCTTGGTCAGCGTCAGCGCCGACACGCTGACGGCGGCCATCACGTCCTTCTTGCCCCGCAGCTCAAACGCGTCGCACACCAGCATGATGGCGCCCGCGGCCAGCGAGCGCGGCACGTAGGCCGCGAGCGCGTCCACCTGCGACGCGCGCTCGCACACGCGCTCGCACATGACCGTGTGCTCCAACGACAGGGCGAGGTTCCGCGCGAACGCCACCACCAGCTTGGTCGCCGTGGGCGGCTTCACCGGGAGCTTGAGGTACTGGTTGACGAGCGACTTGCCCTGGATGATCTGGCTGGTGGTGACGTTGAACATGGCGGCGACGACGTCCTCCGGCTTGTACGCGTCGTTGATCTGGCACGCGAAGTAGACGCACGCCGCGATGAGCCCCTTCTTGAGGCCGCCGCGGCTGGTGCGCTCCGAGCTGACTTTGAGGTAGTAGTGCTTGGCCGACGCGATGACGGCGTTCGACAGCTTGTGGTTGAAGCACACCGTGTCCATGAGCTTGAACACGACGTCGCGCGGCCGGTCCTTGGAGTGCATGCCGCTGCGCTTGGCGAGGCGCATGCTGTTGTAGTCGCCGCTGTTGCCGCGCCGGTCCACGTGCACGGTGGACGCAGACGACGACTTGGGGTACAGCGGGTTCACGGGCACGTCCGAGCGCTCGATGGGGTTGCGCCGGTTGTCGTCAAAAAAGCCGCGCGACTCCGCGCTGCGGTCCACGACCGACCCCATGATGCGCATGCACCCGCAGCACACCATCGCGCCGTCGTTCTCGATGACCACGCCGTCGCAGTCGGGGCAGGCGTCGGGCGGCACGAAGGAGACGGGCACGCCGTTCATGAGCTCGTCGCATATGGCCGTCAGCTCCGCGAAGCGATCGGCGTCCGACATCCCGCGCTCGCGCATGCGATCGAGCAGCGACTGGCCCACGAGCGGCGACGACGACACGGTGAAGGAAGACATCATGGCGCAGCGGTCGATGAAATGGGGTTGCTTCCTCGCACAGGGGCGGCATTCGCTTAAGCCGTTTTTTTCCCCGGCCAGTAAATTTTTTTATCGGGCTGCGGGCAAACTCTCTCTCATTTTTCACTCGCTCCTGCCAATGGACCAACCTCCCAAAACGCTCGAAGAGGCCATCGCCGAAATCAACAAGCGCGACGAGGAGCTCGCGAAGCGCGAGGAGGAGCACAAAGAGGAGCTCGCGAAGCGCGACGAAGTGATCAAGGGGCTGCGTCTCACAACCGATGTCGTACTGGCGCACGCGGTTCAAACGCTCATGGAACAGGGCAGGTACGGAGATGCCTACAAGTTTGCGTGTGCGAACGGGTTTAAAGAATGGCGGAGTAACCTGTCCCTCACCCTGAACCTCCTCCGCCAGGTGGAAAACGGCTGGCGTCGGTCCCACCTACACCCGAGCAGAGCTGCGCGTCGCCATCACGGCCAACCACTTGCAGCCTTCGCACGCCATCGACGATAAAAACATAGGAGTTTTGTTCGACCGCGCGTTTGCCGCATAATTACGCAGCAAGTCAAAAATATGATATTTAATTTAATTTTTTTTTTATCAGGCTGCGGGCAAACTCTCTCTCATTTTTCACTCGCTCCTGCCAATGGACCGCCCCACCTCCTCGCCTCCCAAAACGCTCGAAGAGGCCATCGCCGAAATCAACAAGCGCGACGAGGAGCTCGCGAAGCGCGAGGAGGAGCACAAAGAGGAGCTCGCGAAGCGCGACGAGGAGCTCGCGAAGCGCGACGAAGTGATCAAGGGGCTGCGTCTCACAACCGATGTCGTACTGGCGCACGCGGTTCAAACGCTCATGGAACAGGGCAGGTACGGAGATGCCTACAAGTTTGCGTGTGCGAACGGGTTTAAAGAATGGCGGAGTAACCTGTCCCTCACCCTGAACCTCCTCCGCCAGGTGGAAAACGGCTGGCGTCGGTCCCACCTACACCCGAGCACGGCCAACCACTTGCAGCCTTCGCACGCCATCGACGATAAAAACATAGGAGTTTTGTTCGACCGCGCGTTTGCCGCATAATTACGCCGCCAATCGCACGTGCAACGTGTTGTCGTACGACAGCCAGTCCACGGTGGGGGTGTTGAACTTGAAGTTCTCGTCGGGCTGCTGCAGGATGGCGTCGATGGCGGCCTTCTTCTGGCGCGCGATCTCGTGCAGCGTGGAGTCCGTCAGCTTGATCTTCGCGCGGAGGACCTCGATGTCGGCCTCGAGGGCGGCGACGTCGGCGTCCGAGTCCGCGATGTCGCCGACGAGGTCCACCAGGCCGGCGTGGATGGTGGGCGTGTACACGGCGTTGGGGCCGGCCGAGTTCAGGGCGTCGTCGGCGGTGGGGCCGTGTCCGGGCCAGTAGTTGTCCGGAACTTTCGTCACCACGTTGTACTGGCCGTGCGTCGTGCGCCGGTACATGCCCGCCGCCGACCGCTTGAAGTACGCCTGCCACCAGTACTCGGGAGGCCCGGACTGCAGCGCCTGCGCCTGCGCGTCCGTCACATCGGACGACGGCGCGGTGGGCGCGTCCGCCGGGTCGCAGCTCACCAGGTCGCACCGGTCGTCGTCGATCACCTTGGTCTGAAACACCTGGTTCAGCACCTTGGAGTACGCCGTCACCACGCCGCCGACGTCGTCGTGCAGCGTCGACCCGCTCTGCTTCATCGCCGACAACAGCGCGTTGTACGCCAGCCCGGTGGCCTGGGCGGCGTGCGTGGCCCCATGCGCCGCGTCCACCGACTGCTGCAGCACGTTCCACGCGTCGTGCAGCCGCCCGTACCGCGTGTCAAACTCGGGCAGCTTGTTTTGAATGTAGTCGGAGAGCTGCCCCGCGCGCGCGCTGTAGCCCTGGTTGTACGCGTCCGCCATTGCCTGCCGTTTCGATTTTTAAGTGAGGTGAATCTTCTCGAAATACCGGTTCTCCAGGGCGTCCACCAACGCGAGGACGTCGATGAACGCGCGAAGGAGCAAGATAACGCACACGAACAAAAACGCGATGAAAACCATCATGCGCACGAACCCGGCCGGCGTCATTCGTCGGAAGGCATGGTCTCCTCGGGGAGGACACCCTTTAAGTCCATGAACTCGAAGGGTCGCGCGACCATGCGCGAGCACGCGATCCCGAACGCGTCCAGCGAGGGAAAACCCGCTTCGCGGCCGCACGCCTCGTACGCGCGACGGACACGTTCCACGTTGGTGTCGCCCGCGAGGAAGACGACGTCCAGGCGCTCGCGCACGAAGGGCGACAGCTTGGGCACGGCGTCGTAGATGAAGACGACGCGGACCTTGAGCGCCCGCGCCCTCTCGAGCAGCGTCCGCACGGTGGCATTGCGCTGCCAGCCCGGCCCGTCCATGCAATCGTCAAACACGCACGCGACGGGACGACGCGTACGCGCCGCGTGCTGGCGACGCATCAGGCGCGACAGCTTCGTCACCGTCGCCGCGCCCCATTCGGTCTCGACCACGGCCACCGCCTCGTAGTCCGGTCGCTCGGCTTCCACAGCGTTGACGACGACGCCCCCGTTCCTCAACGCGTCCTCGCCAACGAGACGCTTCGCGAGCGTCGTTTTGCCCGTCCCCCGCCCGCCCGCGATCAGCACGACACCCCCTTCGTCCCCAACGAACATGGCGCGTGGTTGGAAATGCGTCCATCCTCTCCAATTTTTTTTTACGCCGCGCGTGGCGTCGCCACCCGACGCTTCGAGTCGACCAGGCGCACCTCGTCGCGCGGAATCTCGACGTACTGGCGGAGCTCGTACTGCACGATGTCGTTATGCATGACGTCCTTCAGCGGCGTGCCCGTCAGCTCGCCCGCGACCACCGTGTACGCCTGCGTCGGGAGGGGATCGCGCAGCGTCGTGCACACCGGCGGCTGGCGGTCGGGCAGCTTCCAGCGCAGGCTCGGGTCCAGCACCAGGTCCTTCTCGGGGTCGAAGTACAGCCGCAGCGGCTTGTCCGCCGCGATCGCGGACACCACGGGACCCACGCTCGCGTCGGCGTCGTCCACGGACCGCAACGACGAAGGCGCGTGCGCGCCCTCCTCGTTGGGCTGGCACTGGTCGAACCCCGTGCTCCGCGCGTCGGCGTCCCACGTCGACGGGCGGTCGAAGGCGACGTCTTTGGGCACACGCGCCTCGTCGCGCGTCAGGCGGTCGTACGTGGCTGAGTCCGCCACGCGCTCGTCCACCCCCACCTGCGGCCGAGCGCCCGCGCTCCCCCCTCCCCCGAACCACGTCTTGTAGATGTCGAGCGTCGTGGGCGTGTCGTAGTTGTCCTGCATGCGCAGAAGCACGTCGTTCTCCCAGTCCGGGTACGCCTTGTCCGCCAAGAACGTGCTGAACCGGGAGTCGTCCTGCGGGCCCAGCTCCTGGTACACGTCCTTCAGCGGCAGCACGATGCGCGGCGGCGGCGCGCCGCCGCGCACCTGCTCGTACAGGTCCGAAATGTGGGACACGACGTACTGCTCCGAGTTCACGCGGCGCAGCTCCGCGGCGACGTCGTCCGACTGCGTCTTCACCTCGCGCCGGTACTCCTCCGAGTTCAGCAGGATGTTCTCCAGCGCGAAGCGGCTCAGCCCCTTGTCGTCGACGCGGCGCACGAAGGAGTCCAGCTCGTAGCGGTTCGGCGGGCGGTGCAGCACGTCGGTGAACGTCGCCACCACCAGCCGCGTCGCGTCCGTCCGCTTGCGCTCCGCGTCCTGCGTCTCCTGCTGCGCCTCGAAGCACTCCTTGCGCACGTCCACGCCGACGGCGAGCACGACCACCGCCGCGAGGAACAGGAGCACCCCGTCCAGCGGCCTCATTACACGAGAATTCGCTTTTAAATTGAAAAACAGACGGTATATATGGACGCGGCGGTTCGCGAGACCGCCGCCCTCGTCGTCGCGCGCGGAGCCACGCTGGTGACCATCGAAGAGGTGTCGCACTACTCGCTCGAAAGCCACACCTTCCACTTTGAGCTGATGAAGCGCCTGCACGCGGTGGGCGGGTTCACGTGCTTCTCGTCGGAGCGTCTCGGGCGCCTGGACGCCTTCCTCATGAACCTGTGGCTCGACGGCCAAATCGATTGCACGCTGGCGGCGTTGTACGACGCGCTGCCGTTCGGAGGGCTCGGCACATTCAGGTGGATGGAGTACTTCCGCGCCACGCGCCGCCCCTTCGTCCTCGCGGGCCTCGAAATCGACGACTTCTCGTACGTCAAACTCCAGACACTCCGCCTGGTCAAATCGCTCTGCTCCCCCGCCTTCGCGCGCGCGATGGCGGCGTCCAAGTTACGCGCGCCCGTGGCAGTCACCGCCGTCGCGGTCACCGCGAACGACCGCGCGATCCGGGACATCGTCAACGCCACGCACGCGACCCCGTTCGACACCCACCGCCAACGCGTGTGGTTCGAGCGCATTCGCGCGTGTCTCGCGGAGCACGGCAACCTGTTCATCAACGGCTTCCACATGAGCCGCGGGTCGATCGCGGGCGAGGGCAAGGACCTGCTCATGCGGCATGCGCTTCCGCACGCGCTCTCCATCGGCATGCGGTCCTTCCACGCGCAACGTCGCATGTTTCTCCTCACGGACGACGTGCTGAAAACGCACGGGTGGACGCGGGCGACCGCCGTGCGAGCCTTCGAGCGCGCGCTGAGTGCCGACGACTTCGCGCATTACAGGGACTTTTACGCGCAAAGCGTCGTCGACGACGTCAGCAAGCACACGGACACCGACGCCGAGGCCGAACGCTTGTACGGGAACGGGGTCCGGGTGGTCGACGCGAAGAGCATCCCCGACGTGTTTGGGGCCAGCCTGTTTCCGGCGCCGGGCAAACCCGCGTCGAAGCCGGCACGCCGGGTCAAGAAACGCCACGACTACCTCGTGTTCCTCCCGAAGAGCACGTTGCACACGAAGGGGTGGATGCGAATGTGACATTGTGACCGGCATAAATGCTCGGAGCGAACAAAAGGTAAGAACGCCGCCAATGGGAGGGTTTACGCTCATCGGCCCGCATCACGTGTTCACCTCGAAGCCGGGCACACAGCCTTGCTTTTGCACCGGCCTTATCGCGTCCATCGACGAAGCCACAGACTTACGTCTCTTTCGCTCGCCCTCTCAAACGATGGACGCGGCCACGTTGGCCCGATGGAACACGCAAGGAGCACACACCGGCGACCAAATGGCGTATACAGTGGTTTCGCGGGCGGCATGGGACGCCGACGTCGCGAAGAACATGGTGCCACCCCCATCACCGGTTCCTGGCGCGTTTAGCGCGTGGTAAATAAATAAATTTTTTTTTTGACGCTTTCATTTCCGATGGAATTCACGGGCGCCCTTGTCCTCCACGGCCCGGCCGTCGCGTCATGGCAGGAGTCGTCGCCGGAGCACCGCGGCGCGCTGTTCGAGCTCGGTCACAAGCTGTGGGACCAGCGCACCGCGGTGCAGCGCGACGACGCGGTCGCTGAGCTGCACGGGCGCCTCCGGGTCGCCGAAGATGCTCTCCTCGCCGCCAAGGCAGGCGCGCGCGCCGACGCCGCGGCGGAACGCGACCGGCTGGAGGCTCGCCTCGAGGCGGCGCAAGCCGAAAAGGGGCTCCTGACGGAACGCGTGGCCGCGCACGAGAAGGAGCTGCGGCGCTTCGCAGAGGCACGGGCCGAGGAGGAGGAGCACCACGTCGCCGACGTGCGCCGCCAGGTGGCGTCGGCGGAAACCGCAGCGCACGCGGCGTTTCGCGAGCGCGAGGCGGAGGCGCACCGGCTACACGCCGCCGAGGTCGCGCGTCTGGTGAGCCAGATCCCCACCAAGACGACATCCCTCGCGGACATCGGAAAGGCGGGCGAGGCAAAAGCGGCGGAGGCGATCGCCGCCACCGTCCCCGGCTCCGTCCTCGTCGACAAGAGCAGCGACGCCGGGTGCGGCGACCTGTGGTGGACGCCGCCCGCGTGCGACAAGAGCATCCTGGTGGAGGTCAAAAACTACGGCGACGCGCTGCCGCTCAAGGAGGTCGAGAAGTTCAAGCGCGACGTCACCACGCACCGCGCGCGCCTGTGCGGCGCCGCCCTCCTCGTGTACGGCACCTGCCCGTCGGTGCCCACGTTTCCCAGCAAGCTCACGATCGCCCCCGTCGACGGTCTCCCGTTCCTGGTCGTGCGCGTGGCGGAGACGGACCTGGCGTCGGCGCTCATCGCGTTCCTCGAGGTCGTCCACGTGTGCCGCTTCACCCTGCGGGACCACCGTGAGGCTGACGCGGAGACCGCGCGCCACACGCACCTCATGCTCCAGGGCGTCCTCACGCGCGCCAAGGCCACGCTCGCGGACGCGGAGGCCGCCGACAAGAACTTCGACTCCGCGGTGAAGCAGACGCGCCTCGCGAGCGAGAAGTCCAAGAAATCGGTCGAGTCGGCGCGGCTGTCCATCACCGCGTGCGAGACGTTCCTGGCGCACCTGTTCCCCGCCGGCGGGCCGCCCGCGACTCCTCCGGTTCCCCCCGCGGAATCCGCGGGCGACGACGAAGACGTCGACGACGAGACGGTGGAGATGGACGGCGACGTCTCGGACCCGCCCCCGCCCCCGCCCCCGCCCCCGCCGCCAACCGCGCCGCCGAAGACCGCGAGCCAGATTCGGTCCGAGATGCTGACCAAGCTGAAGGTGCCCAAGCTCAAGGAGATGGCAAAGGACATGGGCATCAAGCACTACGGCAGCATGCGCAAGCACGAGCTCATCAAGGCGCTGCGTTAAACCGCGAAACGAGTGCGCTGGCACGAGGCCACGTCGAACGCATCGACCGTCAAGTCGTCGTTCAACACCAAATCAAGATGCACTTCCGAGCGCGCAAAACGCGTGACCAACAACGTGTTCGGCGGAGGCAGGCGTCGGACGCGATGGGGCGCGCGATCGACGTCGTCCACGTCGACCACGAGCACACGTTGAGCGTGGTTGGAAGCCCACAATGCGGGTGCATTGTAGGGAAAATACACGACGTCGGCACGTGCTGCGTCCGCGATGGCCGCGCACACCATCGCGCGCGACGCGGCGGTGCCTCCGTGCAGCGAGGCGAGGGTGCCTCGCTGCTCGTTCCAAAACAATTCGGAGTCCATTATTAATAGAATACATCATGTATTTAAACTGCCTCATGGATTCGTTTCAATTCGATGCAGTTCTAGTTCTTTTAGACGCACTACAGTACCCGCTTTTCATGACTGCGCACTTGCATCCCTGAAAAATAGTGCGTTATCCACTTAAAACATGAAATACAGGTGCGCAGTCATCAAATACAGGCTGTAGCTTTTGCGACTGTTGCTGCAGATTCCGCCTCCGCAATCGCTGGCTTGAAGTTGGAACATACAGTTTCAACTTCGGGATATTGGTCTTTCATTCGAAAAAAGTCATATGTCCCGCGTCGGGACGTTCCGCATTGACCAGGAAATTTAAAGGCGTGGCATACCGCCACGACTTCGGGATGCTCATTTTTTAATCGAGCAAACATCTTTCTCACGGCTTCCGATGATTGTTCGGTCACTACACCTAACCCAAATCTCAATCAAATCGTACACAGAAACCTTTGGCGGTATGTCGGTAGTCTTGCGCACAATGTTGTCACCCAACATGAAGCCATGTACGACGTCAGTGACGGTCAACTGAACTGGCGCCACCGCAGGGGGCCGTAGGGGGCCGCAGGCGCAACCGCAGGCGCAGGCGCAACCGAAGGCGTAGACGTAGGCGCAGGCGTACGCACATACCGCAAAACGACCTCGTCGTGCGGCACCCTTTTATGCTCAAAAACCGTTCGAATTGATCGCAGGATGTTGTTTTGTCGCATCGGGCGAGGGTCGAAGGTAAATGAATGCATCCTCAATTTCAAGGGTATACACGACGTTTCGTCCATGTTTTATCAGCCATTTGTCGAACACTGCCTTCCCCTGACAATCGTGTTGGGAAAGGCATTGTCCAGAAAATTTAATGTAGCGGATATTTTCCGCTACATGGGGAGGTCCGCCATATCAAAGCGTTCTTACTTACACGGTTTCCCAAATAAAATGGGACAGTAAATTTAATGTAAATTCCATTACATTTATAAAATCAGATTGTAATTTTTCCCAAAATATCGCCCAACAAAATTTATGAACGTAAAAAATCTCATGTTGTCGACGATGATTAAAATTTACAAAACTAAAACATGAGTATTTTGCAGTGCGCATTAGTGTCCCATTTTATTTTAAACACCGCTGTACTACGGTACCCTCACCCAACGCTTAAGCATGGTACGCTTGCGCCTCGTAGGGGTGCTCGTACTCCCCGCCCACCACCTCCCCGTCCGATAGACCAATAGGCCGTGGGCCTCGGTACAGGAATGCCACCGGTGCACCGTCCGGACCATCCCACTGCACACCATCCAGGTCGGGGTTAGCGCGCGATAGTGGATGACGTCGACGGTCACGACGCTGCACGTAGCCGTGGGCCACGGCCCACGAACGCGCGTCCGCTGGGCGTCGACGTTGCGCCACATGGGTGAGTTCGTGGTTGAGAAGGTGCGTCAGTTGCGGGATCGTCGACATCTGAATGACTGAGGGCGACACGAAGATGGTGGCGCCCCGCGTGTGCGGCATGCCGCCCTCCACTTCGCTTCCGAGGACCACGATCGTCGCAGGCAAGCGTTTTAATGTGGGCGACGCATTCGCAAGTGCAGCGCGCAATCGATTCGCTTCGGACGACGAGGGCGCGCGCACCGCACGCGCCGCAAGGGCGCAGTAACTTGCTCTATCGGGAGCACCTCGGGCATGAAAATCGGCATTCGTAAACGTCGCGACAAACCCGTCCGCGTCCGACGCGAGAAACCACCGGACCGCGTCCAGCTGGGCAGGGGTGGCCGCGACGACCGTTCGCGTAGCAGTGTAAAACCAGTATAAAACGAGTGCCAGAACAAACACGGCGACGCTGAGTGTGACGCACCAACGCATTTCCTGTAAAAACGCAGTGAAAATAAAAGGACGAAGTTTTGGACGCTCATTGTTACCCGTCAGGTATGAGCGTTTTTTTGCTCATTTTTTTGACGCTCATTTCGAGACGTGTGGCTATGGCATTTTCCCGTTGATCTTGATGGGATCCCACTCGTCGCGATCCCTCCATATTTTTTCAAAATAAAAAACGCTCATACTTTATGACAGGATCGCACACTTCACTTCTCACGCATCCACCAACCGCATTCCATGTTGAGTTTAATATATATTGGAGTGCGCTCACCGTGCATGGAGTAATCTCTACACTCTTTTAAAAATAATTCGCTCCGTCCAACGCTCTAGTGGGCATCGATGCCACTTATGTACAACGTCGCACTCGCGCGCGAATGGCGGACCCAACGCCACTGGGTATGGCTGGCTTCTCGTGTGCGGTGTTGTTGACGTCGGCTGGCTTCGCAGGTGTGATTCCTGCGTCTGCAATGATTGAATCGATATCCCCAGTGGGCTTCCTCGCAGGAATCACATTGTTGCTAAGCTCGACACTCCACCTCGCGTCAGGAAACCCTGTGCGCACGCTCGTCGGAACCAACTTTGGCGTGTATGGCGCGTACTGGATGGGCATCGCCGCACAAACTCTACGCTCCGGCAGCGAGGACATCCAATTCGTCACGTGGCTACGCGTCCCGCTCGCGGTTTACACGGCATTCGCATGGGTTTCCTCCCTATTCGTCAGTCGCGCGTCGACGTTCCTGTTCACGACACTCGAAGCCGAACTCGTGCTGCTCATTGCCGGGGCACTCGCGCCATCCGACGTGCTCACGCGTATGGGCGGATGGTTCGGCGTGACGTGCGCACTAAGCGGATTCTACACGTGTGCAAGCCTATTGCTTCGCTTGCACGTAAACATCCCCCTCGGCGCTCCTTTTATCAAACCCTTCATCATCCCGAAGTCCGAATCGACGATCGCAATTTTGGTCGCAGACGACACGTGATTGTCAACAGTCATGAGGCGACGTAACCAAATGCCGCGTACGGGGGATGAAGGGGCCCTAGTAGAGCTGCATTTCAACATACACATCCATTTCGCTGTCAACTCGCTTGGCCAGCGCTGCCCACTGCCGCTGCATCGCACGCAATAACGCCACGTTCACTGCAGCGGTTTTAACGCTCTGCGGGCCAAATTCACTGACGATGGTGTGCGTCATGTCCCGCTTCACGTCAAGCGGGGTGGTGGGAAGGCGCAGCTGCATGGTAACGGTCCCGTCCATCATATGTTTGTCCTTCGGGTCCGGATGCATGTACCCGAGCCGCCTGCCTACCTCGTGGTTCGTATCCAACGAGAACGCATCGTCCCCGTAACGCGCCGCCAAAGCGGCGAGCTGTGGCGGTTGAATGGTTCGCGCATCTGCGACGAACCCGACGCCCGGTCGCCAGTTTTGGTGCAAAACGCCCAGTTCGGACGGTGGCACCCATCGCGTCGGAACGAACAAGAGAGCGAGACCGCGAAGACCATTCGCTACGGCCACGACGTTGAACGCGGTGTTGATGTGCGCGTCTTGATCGTCCGTCCTTTCTCTTCGCAAAATCGACGACGCGCTTCGGAAACGCGTGTCAAACATGCTGTTGAACACCGCGACGAACTGCGCTGCCGGACGCATAATTAAAATCTGAGGAAGCTTTTTAAATAATATTAACCCTTTCGTGCCCACGACAAAATAACGCTTTTACATCTGCTGTAGAGCGCGCTTAAAAATAATAATTGGGGTCGAATTCGACCATGCCAGTGGTGGGCACGAAAGGGTTAAAGTGAGGTTAAGTGGTCCGGCTCTTTCGCTTCGTTGCATGCTCGGGGTTCTACCCCCGCCTCGTAGTATAGGTGCCGGCAGGCCCATTTTTGTAATGCACTAGCCTCCGGGCTTTAAGTTAAAGTGAGGAAGCTTTCTATTGAATGTTGGTAGTATTTTGATAAACCTTTTAACTCATTTAATTACCTATATTTTCTTATACATTTTACCAATATTCTCAATCTCTTTATATACGTTGTCACCGATCGGGGAGGGGGTCGACGCCGGCCGGTTTGGCAAAAAAATTTGGGCCAAAAATTTGAGCTGAGGTGAGCACCAAAAAATACGCTCATTTATTTTTCAGAAAACGGCTGCCTTTTCACTTGAGTCTCTAGGGGACCAAAAAAAAATCGAGCGCGTTTTTTTCGGTAATCATTCTGCTCCTTTTTTGCGGCCAAAATTTTTTTGGAAAATCGGCAGCCGCCCCCCCCCCCCCCGCGG
>Ga0316222_1000456_pt1 | contig 63367 bp, 59 predicted proteins | sample TBH18011metaG_FD_206008 | JGI IMG/M metagenome (GOLD analysis project Ga0316222, IMG submission 206008) | Freshwater microbial communities from Trout Bog Lake, Wisconsin, USA - TBH18011 | ecosystem: Environmental > Aquatic > Freshwater > Lake > Hypolimnion/Profundal zone | place: USA: Wisconsin... | reverse complement strand
AGGAGTTGCAACCATTGTGTGAAAATGCCGAATCGGTGCGAAGGTTGGTTTCTCACCCTTGGCTGGTCGAACAAGCAAACGCTACCGCAGCCGAGAATAGTGCAATTACATGCTCAAAGAGGTATAATGGCTCGCAACTCCTTGTAAAGCTCATCATCCGCATAGGGAATAACACGGCCTTCTATCTTGGCAAGCGGTTCAAGCCAAGCGCGCAGATTCGGGCGCATTTCCACCGCCGCCGCGTCGCGGTCTTGGCCTTGCCCGCTTCGACGATGACAAAGCCCGTTTCAAATTTAACGTCGCGCCAGTCCAGCCGTTCAATCTCGGCACTGCGCAGTCCGGCAAACGCGCCGATGGCGAGAAACGGGATCAAATCGCGGTCGGCGGCTGCCAGAAGCTTTGCGATTTCATCTGCCGCAAAAATTTCGATCACGCCGCCATTTTCCTTCATCATCTCGACCGCCTCGAATTCATTCCAGTTACTGGGCAGGTATCTGCGCTTTTTGGTGAATTGAAACAGCGTGTTGAGCGCGAGCCGGAAGTTGTTGTAGGAACGCGGGGAGATTTTTTCGCCATCGGCTTTGGTCAGGCCGTCCAGAAAACTCCGGAATACTTTGGCATCCACATGGCTGATATTGCCCTGCACGACTGCTTTGAATTGGCCAAGCCGGTAGACCAAATCTTCCTCATAGTGACGGCTGACGCCTTTGGCGCGTTTGGACTCAATAAATTCGTCAGCCACTACGGCGACGGTTTTTTGTGGCAGCTTTTGCGGATGGCGTTTGGTATATTCCCGCACCGCCTCAATCACCATATCGCTGCCGAGCAGTTTCACCGCTTCGGCGAAATGACGGGCGACCACATCCAGCGGCAGGGTGATGTTTTTGGATTTGAGGTTTTCCTTCGCCCGGACAAACTCCAACAACTCGGCGGTTTTCAACGCGCCTTCCACAATTGGTTTGCCCTGGCACAAATCGCCCAAAACCTCATTGGCGCGTTTGAGGATGGTGGAATATTCGTTGCTTTATTCGCGCCGCCGGTATCCGTCTTGGTAGTAGGCGAGCGTAAAGGTGTCGTAGCCTTTGGACGGCGTTTTGTAGATGACGACACTCACGCTGTCCCGCTTCAGTTCTTTTGGAAACTCCGGCAATTTCATGCCGCAACTGTCTGGAAAGACAGATTCTAACAGAAAAAACCTTAAAAATAAAGGTTTTAATTGGTAGCGCGCACGGGAATCGAACCCGTCTTCACGAATTGAGAATCCGTTGTCCTAGCCGATAGACGAGCACGCCAAGAAATGTAATTCTAACCGCCTGCGCCGCGAAGTCAATGCGCGGCTACGGTGCCACGTCCTCGCCCAACTCGACGTTCCAGTAGGCAAGGTCCACGAAATGTTTCCAGATGTCGTGCCGGTGCAGCGTGAAGTTGATCTGCACGAACGGCCGCCATTTCGGGCGCTTGGGTTTGCGCACGAGGTTGAGGCCGGCCTCGAACGGCGTGCGGTTGGATTTGCGCGTGTTGCACGCGATGCAGGAGCAGACGATGTTTTCCCACGTCGTCGGGCCGCCGCGGTCGCGCGGGATGACGTGGTCGAGGTTCAGGTCTTTTCGGTCAAAAACTTTTCCGCAATACTGGCAGGTGTCCTTGTCGCGCTCAAAGATGTTGTGCCGCGTGAACTTCACTTCCTTCTTCGGCATCCGGTCATACATGAAAAGCAGGATGATCTTCGGCACGCGGATGCGGAAGGAAATGGTATGGAGGAAATCGTCCGAGGGCGCGTCGGCGGAAACGTCGCGCCACTCCTGGAAATTAAACGTGCGGAACGAGCCGTCGGGATTGTTCATCACCACCTGCGCCTGGCCTTGGAAGAGCAGGGTGAGCGCGCGGCGGGCGGTGCAGACGTTGACGGCCTGCCAGAGGCGGTTCAAAACCAAGACGTGCTGGTTCAGTGCGGATTTCATGACGCAACTGCCGGGACAGTAGCAAATCTTTTGCTGCCGGTCAATGGTTCCGCAAGTGACAGTTGCGTGACGTGCGGCGCGGTTGCCAAAGCCGCTGGCCTCTGGCATTGTGGCGGCATGAAATTTTTCTGTGTCGCCATCGTGCTGTGCGCCGGTCTGTTGGGAACCGCGCGCGCCCAGTCGGAGGCGGACGATAAATACATCGGCATTTACAGCCTCATCCAGCAGGCGGATAATCTCGCCACGCTGGGCGACCCGGGCGAGGCGCTGGCCGCGTGCAACGACGCGCAGCGCCAGTTGCAGGCGTTTCAAAAGGAGTTCCCCGCCTGGAATCCCAACATCGTCGCCTTCCGGCTCGACCATCTCGCCGACAAAATTGCCGAACTCCAGAGCCATGCGGCCATGGTCACCTCCGCCAATAAATCCGTCCAAGCCATGACGAACGCGCCGGCCGCCACGCCGCCGCCGGCCCCGGAAACGCCGACGGAACTCGACAACCTGCGCACCCAGCTGCAGGTCGCGCAGGCGGCCAACGAAATCTGGCAGGCCAAGCTGAAGGAGGCGCTCGCCGTCCAGCCCGCCGCCGTGGACCCGCGCGAGCTGGAAAAGGCGCAGGAAAAAATCCGCTCGCTGATGAAGCAGATTGATCTGGCCAACGCCAGCGCCGGCGGCCCGGACGGCGCCGTCACGCCCGTCATGCAGTTCGTCACCAATGTCGTGACCGTCTTGGTCACCAACCGTCAGCCGATGGTGGTCACGAACCTGGCCGAAGTATTTGCGACCAACACCGTCCCGATGATTGTCACCAACTACGTCACCGTCACCGTCGCGGACACCAACGCGCTCGCGATGGCGCAGCTCGACCGCGCCGCCGCCGTCAAAAATTACAACGCGGAACATGACCGCGCCGAGCAGCTCGCCACGCAGCTGCAAAAACTTCTGGAGAACGGTGCCGCCACGAATGCCGCCGCGCCGCCCGCGACCGCTGACGTCGCGCTCGCCGCCTTGCGCGCGGAAAACGACCAGCTCAAGACCGAGCTGGCCGCGTTGCGCGCCGCGCCGCCCGCCGCGAACGGCAGTGACGAGCTGGTCGCGCAGTTGAAGCAGGCGCAGGCGCTCGTCGCCACTTTGCAGTCCGACGCGCAGATTGCTGCGCTGGAAAAAACCGCGCTGCAAAACCGGCTGCAGGCGGCCCTGACGGCGACCAACGCCGGCGCGAACGTCGCGGACTACGAAGCACGCATCCGCAGCCTGACGCAGGAGCGGGACAATTTAATTGAGAAACTGGATCAGGCGAATAAGCAGAATAATGCCGGCACCAAGTCTGTTGACAATTCCGCCCAGACGGCCGCGCTCAAGGACGAGGTGGCTGTCCTGCGTTCCCGGCTGGCCGCAGACGAGGCGTCGTCCGTGCCCTACAAGCCCGAGGAGCTGGCCCTGTTCAATGCGCCCGTGACGCCACCGACCAATCCCAACGCCGAGAAGACCCCCATCAGCGAGATGCCCGCCGGCACCGCCGTGCTGGTCGCCTCCGCGCAGGCGCATTTTGTCCATCAGGAATACGACGCGGCCGAGGCCGACTACCTGAAGATTCTTGATCGCGACCAGAACAACGGCATCGCGCTCGCCAACCTTGCCACCATCGAGTTGCAGGAGGGCAAGCTGGACGCCGCCGAGAAACACATCACCGCCGCGCTCGCCCAAAGCCCCAACGACGCCTATAACCTGTCCACCCTCGGCTACCTCAAGTTCCGCCAGGAGAAATTTGACGACGCACTGAACGCCCTGTCTCGCGCCGCGCAACTCGACCCGAACAACCCGGAAATCCAGAACTACCTTGGCGTCACATTGAGCCATCAGGGCCAGCGCAAGGCGGCGGAGGCCGCGCTGCGCCGCGCTCTCGAGCTGAACCCCAACTACGCGCCCGCGCACAACAACCTCGCCGTGATCTACCTGAGCCAGGTGCCGCCGCTGCCCGACCTAGCGCGCTGGCATTACCAGAAGGCGCTCGCCGCCGGCCAACCGCGCAACGCCGACCTCGAGCAGATGCTCGCCGACAAGGGCGCGCCCGTCGCCCCTTAAGCCGGGGGAAACTTCGAACATTCAACATTGAACTTCCAATGACCCATGAACGCCCAGCCTTCGATGTTCAGCGTTGAATGTTGAATGTTCAATGTTTTCAGAAAATGTTCCGCCAAGCCTTCCACGAACTCGTCCTCGCCACGCGCGGGCGCGGGCTGGTGGACTTCACCGGCGCGGTGGAAAAGTGGGTGGCCGAGAATAAATTCCGCGACGGTCTGCTCACGTTGCATCTGCGCCACACCTCCGCCTCGCTGTTGATTCAGGAAAACGCCGACCCCGATGTGCGCCGCGACCTCGACGCTTTTTTCGCGCGGCTCGTGCCGGACGGCGACTCGCTCTTTGTCCACACCGCCGAGGGCGACGACGACATGGCCGCGCACCTCCGCACCGCGCTGACGGCGGTGAACCTTTCCATTCCGGTTCACGCCGGCCAGCTCACGCTGGGGACGTGGCAGGGGATTTATTTATGGGAACACCGCACGCAGCCGCACACCCGCCGCGTGGCGTTGCACTTCATCGGAGAATAATTTTGCCAATTTCGGGCGGCCCGGGCAGTTGGCGGCGACCGGCCGATGCCTGGCCATCCGCGTGGCCACTCAGGCCGGGGGTGGCTGAACCGTTCGCGCCGAAAGGTTTCAATTAAAATTACGCTTAATGGCCGCAGTTTAATCAGTGTGGTAAATTTTTGTCATTCAAGCCAAGCAATGCCAATTCAACCAAGAGCATCCAACGTGAGCCTGCCTCAAGCGGCTTTGCTACACGCGCTGCGCCGGCTACAGCATCACAACCGCCTAATTGACGGGCTCAAGCAGAAGCACGAGTAATTGGCAAAGCTGCTGGCGTGAATTACTTCGCCGCCGTCAGCTTGTAAAGCACCACGCCGTGCGCGGGAATGGTGAGTGGCAAAATTCCGTTCGCGGCGTCCACATTGGTCAGATCTTTTTGCCGCCACAAATCGCGGACGTGCTGCACACCGGTGAGGCTGAGCGTGGCAAAATCCTTGAACTCCAGTTTCGCCGGCTCACTGCCGAGGTTGAAGAAGCCGAGCGCGCGGCCGCCGTCGGCCAGTTCCTTTTCATAGATGCGCAAGTCGCCGTCCTTGATGACGCAGGTGGCTTCTTTGCCGAGTTCATCCTGGTCAATGGCCAGCACCTCGTCGTTCTCCAAAAGGTTCAGCGTGAAATCATCGAGCTTGGTCATGTCGCAGCCGATGAGCAGCGGCGCGGAGAGCAGGCACCACAGGCTGATGTGAGTGTATTGCTCGTCCGGCGTCAGGCGCGTGGGATGCGTCTTGCCCCAGCCGACTTCGCCGACGATGAGCATGTCGGGGTCGTTCCAGTTGCCGGGCTGGGCGTAGGGCGCGGCGGGATCCTGGTTGAAACCGATCTTGCTCATGCTGTGCCAGGAATCGGTGATGTCGCCGGTGGTGCGCCAGCAGTTGCCATTCACCGAGCCGCCCCATTTCCACACGTCGGCCATGCCGTATTGGCAAAGGCTGAAGACGATGTCGCGGTTTTGTTCGCGCAAAAATTTGCCCATGACCGCATAAGGATAAACCGCGCCCGCGTCGTTCGTCGCCGCCTTGCCCCAGAGCGGGATGTCTTTGGCGGACGGGTCGCCGCCGGAGGCGATGGTGCCGTAGCTGCACCAGTCATATTTCAGGTAGTCAAAGCCCCACTTGGCGTAGGTCTGCGCGTCCTGCTCCTCGTGCAGCCAGCTGGCCGCGCAGCCGCCGCACGTCCACGGGCCGGGCGAAGAATACAACCCAGCCTTCAAGCCGAGACCGTGGATGAACTCCGCCATGCCTTTCATGTCGGGGAATCGCGAGTTGGGGACGATGAAGCCGTTCGTGTCGCGGAACGGCCCCTGCAATGTCGGGTCTTTCGAGTCGCGGTGGTTCTGCCAGTAGTCGTCCACGTTGATATAAGTCCAGCCGTGGTTGATGAGGCCGCTCTTGACCATCGCGTCCGCCGCGCTCTTGACGCGTTCTGCCGAAACCGCGCCGGCGAAACAGTTCCAACTGTTCCAGCCCATCGGCGGCGTAAGCGCGAACTGGTCGGCGCAGACAATGCGAAATTTTTTCTCCGCCGCACCCAGCGCGTTTTTTGCGCCCAGTGTGACGATGAACTCGCTCTTCTTTTTCAACACACCCGTGATGTGGCCGGTCTGGATGTCGAGCTTCAAACCGCGCGGCAGGTTCTTCGCGGAGAATGCCATCGGCCGGTCGCCCGTCGCCGGGATCGTGAACAGGAACGGCGAGCCGGGCCGCACACCGAAGACGCTGGCGCCGTTGATGCGCGGCGTGGCTGGCGCGGCGGGCGTCAAAATGTAGGGCGCGACCGCCGCCATGGCCGGCTCGCCCGCCACCGTCTCCGGCTTGCCCGCCGCCGTCTCAAATTTCGCATTGGCCCAATCCGCGTGGTCGAAATCAATGCCGTCGCCGGCGTCGGTGACCTCCAGCAGCAGCGATTTCACGCCGGTGAGATTGACCGTGCAATCCTTGGCGGCGTTGCCGGCGCGCAGCACGCCGCTTTTCCACAGCTCCTTACCGTCGCCCACTACGATGAATTCCACGCTCGCGGCGGCATTGCCGACCACGTCGTCGTCAACGCCGACGCTGGCGGAAAAACTCTGCGCGCCGCCGTCCAGGTTGACGCGCAGTTTGCTTTCCGCGTGCGTGCCGAACCCGCGCGTGAACGCCTGGCCACCGATGGCCAGCGGCTTGCCGTCCACGGACTTGTTTTTCTGCGGCTCGCCATAGCCCTGCGTGGAAGCGGCGAGGTTCAGGTCGTCGAGCCAGACCGTTTCGGCGGAAATAAGTTGCGGGGCAAGCGCGGCCAGCGAAAGGCCGAGGGCGAGGGCGAAGCGTAATTGCATCGAATGATTCTGCCGGTGAAAATTATCGCGTCAAGCTCGCCAGCGAAAAAACCTTTGCTAAAATTGCCGCATGACGACGCTGCTCATCGCCACGCGCAACGCCCACAAGGTCGGGGAGATCCAGGCCATCCTCGGCGCAAATTACCGCTGCCTGACGCTGAAGGAATTTCCGGACGCGCCAAAAACCATTGAAGATGCTGACACCTTCGCCGGCAACGCGGCGAAGAAAGCCGTCGAACTGGCGAAGTGGCTGACGGGGAAACACTCAACATTCAACATTCAACTTTCAACGTCGAACTATGTGCTCGCGGACGATTCCGGTCTGGAAGTGGACGCGCTGGACGGCGCGCCCGGCGTGCATTCCGCGCGCTTCGCCGCGCTGGACAAAACCGAGAACTCCCGCGACACGGACAACAACGCCAAGCTGCTGCGCCTGTTGAAAGACGTGCCTCCGGATAAACGCGCGGCGCGATTCCGCTGTGTTATTGCGCTGGTGCCCGTGCCCGCCGGAAAAGTTGAGGGCGCGTCGCCCGTTTGTTTTGCGGATGAATTTGAAGCGCAGATTTTCGACGGCGCGTGCGAAGGGCGGATGCAACTTGTCGCGAGCGGGCAGGGCGGGTTCGGCTACGACCCGCTGTTCGTGCCGGACGGTTTTACGCAGTCATTCGCCGAACTTGGCGAAGATGTAAAAAATAAATTGAGCCATCGCGCCAAGGCGCTGGCGAAGCTGAAGGACTATTTCAGCAGGCTGTCGATCTGAAGTTTCTTCCGCAGCCGGCCGTTGTCGGCGCACATCCGCAGTTTGCCGTGCGGCGCGGGCAGCGTGTAAAATTCGCCGCCGGCATTTTCGACGAGCAGCGAACCGGCGGCCACGTCCCACAAATTGATGGTGCGCTCGATGTAGGCGTCGAGCCGGCCGCAGGCGACATACACCAGCTCCAGCGCGGCGGAACCCATAATGCGGATTTTCTTCGCGCGGCGCGAAAGGCGGATCATGTGCGGCAGGCTTTTCTCCAGGTTGTCTTGGCTCTTGGAAAACCCCATCGCGATAATGCAGTCTTCGATCTTCGACCGGTTGCTGACACGGACAATTTTTCCGTTCAGCCGCGTCGGCTGGCCTTTGGCTGTCGTCCAGATTTCATCGGTGAACGGGTCGTAAATCACGCCGACAACGGATTCTGCGCGATGTTGCAGCGCGATGGAAACGGCGGCGTGCGGCATCCCGAAAAAATAATTCACCGTGCCGTCAATCGGGTCAATCACCCAGCGATACTCGGCGTTCACGTCGCCGGTGTCGCCTTCCTCGCCGAGCACGGGAATTTGCGGGAACGCGCCGGCGAGAATTTTTTCGATGAGCGCCTGGCAGCGCACGTCGAGTTCCAGCTTGATGTCGTGCGCCTCGGCGGAATTCACGCGCTTGGGCTTGTGCCAGTTGGCGTGCATGACTTGGCCGGCGGCGCGCGCAGCCTTGACGGCGGCGGCTAGGGCGGATTTGAGGGAAACGGGTTTCATAAATTTACGGGATGATTTCCGGGCGCTGTTCGAGCTGCTTGAGCTGCGCGTGCTGTTTTTGTTCGAGCAGTTTTTGTTCATGGGCTTCGACGACTTGCAACAGGTCGGCGGCTTCAAGCAAGCGCGGCGCGGTGACGTAGCTCGCGCCGGCGGCGTAAAGTTTCGGCACGTCGGCGAGCAGCTCGGCGTGGACGATAATTTTTGCCCCGGGATTCAACTCGCGCAGTTGGCGGAGCATTTTCAAATTGTCCGCGCCCTTGAGCACCATGTTCGGCAGCGAGCAAATAATAAATTCCGCGTGCGCCGCGCCGGCGTGGTGCAGCACGTCGCGCGCGGTGATGTCGCCGTAAATGGCGTGGATTTTGTGCGCCTTCAGCTTTTCGTGGACGACGGGGTTGAAATCAATAACCACGATTTCAGCCAATAAATCCGGACGGTTCCGCTCAATCTCCGCAAGCAAAGAACTGGCCGTCCACGAGAAGCCGAGCAGGCAGATGCGTTTGGATTTTTCTCCGCCGGAAGGTTCGTTCGCGCCCTGATTCAGGTCTTTCAAATCCATTTTGCGCAGCCACGGTGTCACGGCGCGGAGCAGGGCGTCGCTTTGCATAATGCCGTAGGTCGAGCCGACAGCGAGAAACGCGAAGGAAAACGCCGCGATGCCGACGGTGTCCGCCGAGACGTCGCCGCTTTTCAGGCCGAGCGCCAGCAGCACCAACGAAAGCTCGCTTAACTGCGAGAGGTTGATCGCCGGCAGCAGGCTCACGCGGAAACCCTGGCGCAGCGCGTAGAGCACCGGAAACACCGTCACCAGCCGGCTGGCCACGAGAAACAGGCAGAGAAAAATCGTCCACAGAATGTAGCCCCAGGTCGGCAGCGGGATTTCCATGCCGAGGCCGACGAAAAACAGCGTCACAAAAAAATCCCGGATGCTCGTGACCCGCGCAACCACGTCCAGCGTGTAAGGAAAGGTCGAAATCATCATGCCCGCGATGAGCGCACCCATCGCGGTGGACAGGTCGAGCCAGCCGGCGAAACCCGCGAGCGCCAGGCACCACGCCAGCGCGCCGACGAGAACGAGTTCCGGCTGCCGCGCAATCAGCTTGAAAAGTTTCGGCAGCGCGAACCGGCTTGCCAGAAATGCGACGGCCAGCAGCAAAATCACTTTTCCCAACGCCAGTGCGAGCGGCGCGAGGGCGGGATTTTTCAGGTTCGGCTGGACGGCGAGGAACAAAATGACGAACACGTCCTGCAAGACCAAAACGCCGAGCGTGATGCGGCCGGCGAGGGTTTCCAGTTCGCGTTTGTCGTAGAGGATTTTGACGATGATGACCGTGCTGCTCATCGCCGCCGCCACGCCGAGGTAAAGCGCCTCCAAACTGTTTGCCGCCGGCCCGATGACGCCAAACACCAGCCAGCCGAGCAGCACGCAGCCGAGGATTTGTATGCCCGCCGTCAAGGTGATGACGCGCCCCGCGCTCAACATCCGCTTGAGGTCAATCTCCAGCCCGATCATGAACAACAGCAATGATAATCCGATTTCCGAAATGGTCTGGATGGAATCGGGATCCGTGACCCACTTGAATCCGTGCGGGCCGACGGCAAAGCCGGCGACGAGATACGCGAGCAGCAGCGGCTGCCGCGCGACCTGCGAAATCACGGCGACCACCCACGCGGCGATGATGCAGATGGCGATGTCGGTGACGAGTCCGTGCTCCATGTTGCCCGGAAAATTAAACGAGCAATTTAATTAGGAAAGCAGGAATTCAGGAAAATCAGCCCAGCGCGTCCAGCGCGGCCTGATCGTGTGCCAGCTTGGCTTTCCATTCAACCAGGCGTTTCTCGTGTTCAGCGAGCACGGCGGGAGGAACTTTCTGCGTGAAGTTCGGGTTGGCGAGCTTTTGCTCGACCTTCGCAATTTCAGCCTGGTCTTTTTCCACTTCTTTCGAGATGCGCAATTTTTCCGCACCGATGTCAACCAGGCCTTCGAGCGGCAGGAAAATTTCGCCCAGCGCGTTCGCGGCGCTCGGCGTGCCCTTGGCGGACAACCAGTTTGGCGCGACGACCTCGACGGCTTCGGCGTTGAGCAGAATTTTCAAAACCTCCACTTCGGCGCCGGCCAGATTTCCTGCGGGCTTGAGGATGAATTTCAGTTTCTTCGCCGGATCAAGTTTGAGTTCGCGGCGCAGGTTGCGGCCGAGCGAAACCAGTTCGTATTTCGCGGCGGCGATTTTGTCTGCCGTGTCGTCGAGGCCGAAATAATCTTTTTCCTCCGCGCTGAACGGCTTCGGCCACGCGGCGAACATGATGGTTCTGCCGCCAAGATTTTCCGGCAGTTCCCTGTTGAAACCCATGCCATGCCAGAGCTCCTCCGTGATGAACGGCAGGAAGGGATGGAACATTTTCAAGGTTTGCGCGAGCACGAAGTCAATGACGGCGAGCTTGTTCGCCTTGAGCGCGGCGTCGGTGCCGAAGAACGCCGCCTTGCTCGCCTCGACATACCAGTCGCAATACTCGCTCCAGAAAAAGCGGTAAAGCGCCTGCACGGCGGTGGCGAAGTTGTAAGTCGTGAGCGCCTCGCTGACTTCCTTGATGGCTTGGTCGAGCCGCACCAAAATCCATTTGTCGTCCGAGGTGAGCAGCGACGGATTGATTTCCGTTTCCGTCTCGCCGCCCTGCATCTGCCGGAAACGGCAGGCGTTCCACAGCTTGTTGCAGAAATTGCGGCCGAGTTCCACGTCCTTCTCGTCGAAGAGCACGTCCTGGCCGAGCGGCGCGCTGCGCATGGTGCCGAAGCGGAGGGCGTCCGCGCCGTATTGCGCGATAAGCACGAGCGGGTCGGGCGAATTGCCGAGCGTCTTGGACATCTTGCGCCCCTGCTTGTCGCGGATGATGCCGGTGAAATAGACATTCTGGAACGGCATCGCATCCGAGAGGGTGAACGGTGCCTCGCCCATGAATTCGTAGCCGGCCATGATCATGCGCGCGACCCAGAAGAAAATGATGTCCGGCCCGGTGACGAGGTCGGTGGTCGGATAAAATTTCTTCAACGTCTCGGTCTGCTCCGGCCAGCCCATCGTGGCGAATGGCCACAGCCACGAGCTGAACCAAGTGTCGAGCACGTCGGGGTCTTGTTCCCAATTTTCGATGTCAGTCGGCGGTTCAACGCCAACGTAGAAATTATTATTTCCGAAGCGTGTATCTTTTGGATTAAAATTTTCTGTTACAGTAAATCCTTCCGGCATGTTTAGCCCTTCGAGGGGCTGAAGTTTTGTTTTGCGATACCACACCGGAATACGATGTCCCCACCAAAGCTGGCGGCTGATGCACCAGTCCTGAATGTTCGTCAGCCAGTGATCGTAAACTTTCGCCCAGCGGTCGGGATGAAACTTCATCCGGCCTTCGGCCACGCAGGCCTTGGATTCAGGCACAGCGGGATATTTCAAAAACCATTGCTCGCTCAAACGCGGTTCAATCGGCACGTCCGCGCGCTGGCTGAAACCGACGTTGTTCTCGTAAGGCTTGGCTTCGATCATCACGCCTTGTTCCGTGAGAATTTCCACCGCGACTTTGCGTGCCTTAAAGCGATCCAACCCAGCGAGTGGCCCGCCTGCTAAGGCGTTCATGGTGCCGTCGGCGTTGATGACTTCGATGAGCGGCAGCTTGTGGCGCGTGCCGATGTCGAAGTCCGCCTTGTCGTGCGCGGGCGTGACCTTGAGCACGCCGGTGCCGAATTCAAAATCCACATGCTCGTCGCCGATGATCGGGATGAGCTTCTGCTCACGCGGCAATTCCGCCGGCAACGGCCGCACGATGTGCTTGCCGATGAGATGCGCGTAACGCGGGTCCTTCGGATTCACGGCCACGGCGGTGTCGCCGGGAATCGTCTCCGGCCGCGTCGTTGCAATGGTGAGCCAAGTGTCCGGTGCTTCGGCGACCTGCACCTTGAAATGATACATGAAACCTTTCTGTGGTTTCATTTCCACTTCTTCGTCGGACAGCGCCGTCTGCGACACGGGGCACCAGTTCACCATGCGTTTGCCGCGATAGATCAGGCCCTTCTTGTAACGCTCGACGAAAACTTTTTGCACGCAGCGCGAATACTCCGGGTCCATTGTGAAGCGTTCGCGTGTCCAATCGCACGAGCAACCGAGCTTCTTGAGCTGGTTGATGATGATGTCGCCGTGCTTTTCTTTCCACACCCAGACGCGTTTGAGAAATTCCTCGCGGCCGAGATCGTGCCGGGATTTTTTTTCCTCCTTCTTGAGCTGCTTTTCCACCATCACCTGTGTGGCGATGCCGGCGTGGTCGGTGCCGGGCAACCAGAGAACTTCCTTGCCGTCCATGCGGGCCTTGCGGCTGAGGATGTCCTGGATGGTGTTGTTGAGCACATGGCCCATGTGCAGCATTCCGGTGACGTTCGGCGGCGGGATGACGATGGAATACGCGGGCTTGGCGGACTTCGGATCGGCGGTGAAGCAACCTTGCTTCAGCCAGAAGTCATACCATTTGTCTTCAACGGACTGCGGTTCGTAGGCTTTGGAAATCTCGGACATAAATCAAAAAGGAAAACATTCAACGCTCAACATTCAACACCGAACGCTCAATGGACCAAATTCGAAGTTGAGCGTTGAATGTTGAATGTTGAGAAATCACTTCTTCAGCAGCGCAAATTCCATCGAGTCCACCAGCGCTTCGAGGCTGGCTTCGATGATGTTTTCGCTGACGCCAACGGTGCCCCATTCGCGCTTGCCGTCGGTGGATTCGATGAGCACGCGCGTCTTCGCCGCCGTGCCGGCCACGCCGTCGAGGATGCGCACTTTGTAATCCGTGAGCGTGATGCGCTTGAGCTGCGGGAAAAACTTCGCGAGCGCCAGCCGCAGCGCGGCGTCGAGCGCGTTCACCGGGCCGTCACCTTCCGCCACGGTCTGCGCGCGTTTCTTGCCGACTCGAACCTTGATGGTCGCCTCGCACACGGAACCCTTTTCGTCGCGGCGCATGGAAACATGATACGTGTCCACCGTGAACGGCAGTTCGCGTTTCTTCAGCGCCTTGCTGATGAGCAACGCCATCGAGCCTTCGGCGGCCTCGTATTCGTAGCCTTTGTTTTCAAGCTCTTTGACGCGGTTAAGAATCGGCTTCAGCTCCGGCGTGTCGTTCGTGAGCTTGAAGCCCAGTTCCTGCGCCTTGATGACGATGTTGCTGCGCCCGGCGAGATCGCTGATGAGAATGTTTCGTTCGTTGCCGACGAGCGACGGATCCACGTGCTCGTAGCTGGATGCGAGTTTCTGCACAGCGTTGACGTGCGCGCCGCCCTTGTGCGCAAACGCGGACGAGCCCACCCACGGCAGGCGCGGGTTGTGGCGCAAGTTGGCAACCTCGTCCACGAATGCAGAAAGTTCTTTCAGCTTCGCCAGCGACTTCGCCGGCACGGAAGTTTTTTTCAGCTTCAATGCGACGCAGGGGATGACACTGGTCAGATTGCAGTTGCCGGTGCGTTCGCCGTAACCGTTGATCGTGCCTTGCACATGGCATGCGCCCACTTCGAGCGCGGCGAGTGCGTTCGCGACGCCCAAGCCGATGTCGTCGTGCGTGTGGATGCCAATCTTGCAATTCAGCTTGCTGGCAGCGGTTTTGGTGATGGCCGCAATTTCGCCCGGCAGACAACCGCCGTTCGTGTCGCAGAGCACCACGAAATCCGCGCCGGCCTTTTCCGCCGCGCGCCAGGTGTCCAGCGCGTATTCGGCGTTGAGCTTGTATCCGTCGAACGCGTGTTCCGCGTCGTAGATGACAAACTTGCCGTGGTCTTTCAGGAACTTCACCGTGTCGCCGATCATGGCCAAATTCTCTTCCGGCGTGCAGCGCAGCACTTCTTTCACATGGAGCATGGAAGTCTTGCCGTAGATTGTGACGACGGGTGTTTCCGCTTCGATGAGCAGGCGCACCTGGTCGTCTTGTTCGACGGGCGTGGCTTTCTTGCGCGTGGAGCCGAAGGCCGTGAGGCGTGCGTTCTTGAATTTCTTCTTCTTGGCCTGCGCAAAGAACTCGATGTCCTTGGGATTGCTGCCCGGCCAGCCGCCTTCGATGTAATGAACTCCAAACGCGTCCAGCTTCTCGGCGATGCGGAGCTTGTCCGCCACCGAAAAGTTGATGCCTTCGCCCTGCGAACCGTCGCGCAGAGTCGTGTCGTAGATTTCGACTTGGGGTTTCATATAAATGGTCGTAAAAACGGAGGCCCACTATCTCTTAATCCGGCGACAGTGGCAAACCGGAAAAGCGGCCGCATTGCCCCATTGCGTTTTCCCGGTGCGGCGTTAGATTGCCGGCATGGAAGAATTCACCGACATCCAGTGCCCGTTCTGTGGCCAGACGTTTGAGGTGGTCGTGGACACGAGTGTTGCGCAGCAGGTCTTCACGACCGATTGCGAAATCTGTTGTCGACCGCTGGAGGTGGTGGCCGCGTGCAAGGGCGGCGAGATTGTCAGCGTGGAAGTCCGGTCCGAATAACGCTTCCCCGGCTACAACAGATCCTTGTCCGACAGCACCTGATCTTGAATCTGGGTCACAATCATCCGCGCCCGCGCCAGCGCGGTGTCCTGCGTCTCGCCGAAGAATGACTTCAGCCGCAGGCGCACGGCGCCGATGAAATCCCCGTTGCGATCGTGCAGCGGCAGCGTCATCACCACCGCGCCCTTTTCGCGGCCGAAAGACACCGTGCCGTCATTGATGGCTTTGGCTTCCGCTGCGGTGCCGAGCTTGCCGAATTCCGCCGTGTCCTTGCTGGCGATGACGGCGGTGGTGCCATTCGTCTGCGCCGTGTAAATCCGCAGGCCGAGGATGCGCGGCTCCTTTTCCAGAATGCCGTTCAGGATGATCTGCGCGTTCGGCACGATGGGCGTGTAATCCACCGTCGCGTCGGTGAAATAACAGACCGCGTCCGACTTGGTGCGGAACCCGACCAGCCCTTCCGTGAAGGAGTTGTCGCCGAGCGCGGGCATCACGGGCTTGCCATCGAACGTTACGATGATCTGATTGCCGTCGCACTGCACGCCGAGCGTATGCCAGTCCCCGACCGTCACGGCCAGGTCCGGTCCGATGGGGTCGGAGCGCACACCGTCCACCACCTTGTAAAATCGCACGTTATTGCCCAGCGCACTGGCGCGGACGACGTAGTAGTTCGAGGAATTTTGATAGCGAAAAACGACGCCGGCCATCTGCTCGGTGACGCCGCTGACAACCTTGAACCGCGTCGTGAACTTGAAGTTGCGGAACTTCTCGCCGGTGTAGATGAACATGGGAAACCGCTCATCCGTCGGGTCGGCGGATGTCTGCGCCAGCACGCCGTGGCGCGCGACGACCAGCGCCCGGTCAGTCAACGGCGCGAGCAGCGGCGGCACCTCGGCGTTGACCACCGACCAGGCGCCCGGCCGGCCGTCGCCGGCCAGCACGGCCTGAAAGTTTGTCGGCGTCGTGCCTTCGGGATAACTGCTGAAGTTGAAAGCGATTTCCGCGCCGGAAACCTTCCCGGCCAGCAGCAGTCCGGCCATCCATAAAGTCATTCGCATCGGCACAGCGTAACAAAACCGGTGGCGCTGGCAAAACAGTTTTGCCGGCCGCGACCGCTTCGCCCCTCACGGAAAGCGCAACACGCACAAGCACGGTCATCATCCAAGCACCTGTGAACCAGTCGGACAATTTTTGGACTGCGCCGGCAGAGCGGAGCGGCGACGGCGCTTTCGGGTTGACCGGATTTAGGAATTAAAAAGTCCCTTTCAGGGACGGCAGAAGCTTCCTTTCGTCCTTGCGGGACTTGGCGCAAAGGCATGAAAAAACCCACGACTGAAGTCGTGGGCTATTTTCATTCGCCGCTCGGCAGCTTCACTTCATCTGCGAGAGAATCTGGTCGGTGATGGCCTTCACCGCCGCTTCGGCTTCGGGGTCGAGACCGATGGTGGGTTCGCTGGAGGTGTTCGTCTGGCTGGTCGTGCCGGGACGCCAGTCGCCGCTGTCGCACAGTTCACATTCCTTCATGCCGATGCGCGGATCCACAAACCCGAGGCTCTGCTTAATGTTCAGAATTTCCTTCATCTGCGGGCCGGTGAAAGTCTGGATCGGCTTGCCGAGCTGGCCCGCGACGACGATGGTGCGGCAGTAGGCTTCGATGATTTCCATGCGCCAGTAGGCTTCCTCGATGTTGTTGTGGCTCCACGTCACGACGCCGTGATTGGACATGAGGATGGTGTTGTAATCGTCAGTGAGGTCGGCGACGAGCTTGCCCATGTCCGGCGAACCGGGCGTGCGATACGGCGCGACACCGACAGAGCAGAACACTTCGTATTCCGGCAACATGCAGGTGGGCGGCGCTTGGCCGACGACCGCGAACGCCGTGGCGTAAGGCGGATGACAATGGCAGCTGGCGACAGCTTTCGGCTGCTTCTTCATCATCTGCAAGTGCATGAGGATTTCGCTCGTGCGCTTTTTGGTGCCGCAAAGTTGGTTGCCGTCAAAGTCCACGAGGCACATGTCCGACGGCTTCAGCGAACCTTTGCTCACGAGTGTGGGGGTGCAGATAGCGATGTCGTCGCCAACGCGAATGGCCATGTTGCCGCCGTTGCCGTCCACGTAGGCGCGCTTCCAAAGACGATGACCCATCTCGCAAATCTGCTCCTTCAAGCTGTGCGCATAGGGGGAGGCGAAGAAGGCATCAAGCTCCGCCTTCGAGGACTTGGAATTCAGCTTCTTGGTAGGCGGGGCAAGCTTGTCGGCACCGGCAGGCGCCGTGGCAGCTCCAGTGGCGATGGCGCGGGCGCCGTTGGTCTCGATGTCCTGCAAGAGTTCGCGCGCCGAAGGCGTGACGATGGCGTCGGCGGGGATGTTGACGCCCTGACCGCTGCGGATCATTTCCTGAATGTCACGGACACTGATTACTTGGCTCATATAAAAATTTCTTTCGTTGTAGCGGCGCTCTGTGAGCGCCGGTCCTCGCGGACGTTTACCAGCGACGGTCACAGACCGCCGCTACAAATAGCAATTCAACCCTTCCACGGGTTGTAAAACATTTCATCGACCAGCGCGCAATTGATGGCGTCGATCGGCGGACGCACATCGAACGGTTGCGCGGCATCCGCGCCTTCTTCGTAACCGATGATGTCATTCACACCGCCGCCAATGTCGTCATACACGACGAGGCTCGGATCGGTGCCCATGCCCGGCTTGGCGTCGATGCCTTTGGCGTATTGCTCCCGGCTCAACGGGCTGACCACCAAAAAACGTCCGCCCTTCAGCAAATCAACCGACTTGCTCAACGTGACGCGGCCGATGACGGTTCCGAGTTTCACAATTCAAATCCGTTTTCCCGGCTCGTGTTCGTCCACAATGCCGACGACCAGCCAGCGCACGGGACTTTTGTCCACGCCGACTGCCTTGCGCGCCGCAATGCCGTCGGACGAAATCACCACCTGCTGGTGCATCCCCGCGCCGTGCGAATCAATCGCGATCACCGGCGCGCCTTCCGCCTCGCCGCCCTTGCCGATCGGTTGGCAGATCACCAGCCGCCACGCGTCGTAACTCGGATGCTTCCGGGTTGCCACAATGTTGCCTTCGACGCGGGCGAGCAGCATTTAATAAATCCTCAAATTATCCACCATCACGCAGCGGCGGACGCGCGTGAACGTGCGGGGATTCGTGATGCCTTCGCCCGTGGGCGTGGCGACCGAGAAACTTAAATAACCTTCGCCGCCCAGGCCGAGCCCAGCCGTGGACGGGCCGTTCTTGACAAACAAGGTCGTATCCATCGCGCGCGCCATGGCCGTGATGCTTTCGACATCGTGCGAGTGGATGATGGCGGTGTGCTTGTAATTATGCTCGGACTGCAGCGAACGTTCGATGCCTTCCTCAACGCTCTTGACGCGCACGATCGGCAGCATGGGCATCATCTGTTCCTCTTGCACGAACGGATGCATCGCATCGGTTTCGCCGAAGAGCAACTGCGTGCCGGACGGCAGATTGATGCCGGCAGCCTGCGCCAGAAAAGACGGATCTTTGCCGATGAAATCTTTGTTGGTGTGAGCCTGCGCGCAACCGCCGCCTTGGCCTGGTGTGATGGTAAATGCCGCTTGTGTCAATTTGTCCAACTGCGACGGATTCAATTTCACCGCGCCGTTCTCCGACATCTTCTGCATCAGCTTGTCCGCGACTTGCTCGAGCACGAAAACCTGTTTCTCGCCGATGCACAAAAGATTGTTGTCGAACGCCGCACCGGAAATGATCGCCTTCGCCGCACGGGTCGCACAGCAAGTGTCATCAACAAATACGGGCGGATTGCCGGGGCCGGCGCAGATGGCGCGCTTGCCGGTTTGCATCGCGGCCTTCACGACCATCGGTCCGCCGGTGACGAGCAGCAGGCGGGTGAATTCGTTTTTGCAAAGCGCGTTGAAGGAATCGAGCGTCGGCTTTTCGATGATGCAGACGACGTTTTCAATTCCGGTCTCGCGATAAATGGCCTCGTTGTAGGCGCGCACCGCCACGGCAGCGCAACGCGCGGCGCTCGGATGCGCATTGAAGACCACGGAATTTCCCGCCGAGCAGATGTTGACGATGTTGCCGCTCAACGTGGGAATGGAATGCGTGCTGGGCGTGATGGCACCGACGACGCCGAACGGCGTGTATTCTTCCAGCGTGATGCCGTTATCACCGCTGCGCGCATCGGGGCGGAGCCAGTCAACGCCGGGAACGAGCTTGATGATTTGAAGCTTGGCAATCTTGTGATCGAGGCGGCCGATCTTCGTTTCTTCGAATTCGATTTTGCCCCATTTCTCGGCATTCTTTTCGGCGAGCGTCTTGACGATCTCTTCGATCTTGCGGCGTGCGGCGATGCCTTTTTGCTTCAACTGCAAGAACGATTCCTGCGCAGCTTCACACGCTTCTTCCGCCGTCGCAAACACGCCGAACTTGCCACGCAACGCCGGAGCGGATGTGACCTTCTTGGCGCTGCAGCCGCAGGATTCCGATTTCGGCGTGGGCGCGGATGAAGCAGCGGAAGGTTTGGCGGTAGTGGTAGCACCGTTATTTCCCAAACGGCCGAGCACTTCGGCCACCACGTCACGGATCAAAGTTTCATTCACGGCGCTCATAATTCAATCAACGGTTCTTTGCGCTGAAAATTTCTTTTCCAAAAACGTCCACGCTGTCCACGAGGCCGATGACGACGGCGTCCACCGGCGCATCCTTCATGCCGGGCGCGAGGCGCGCGCTGCTGCCCTGGCAGAACAAAACCAGTTCGCCTTCGCCGGCGCCGAGGTTGTCCACGGCGACAATCGTGTTTGCGCCCGGACGGAACTTCGTCGGGTCCTTTTCGTCCACGAGCTGCGGGCGGAGCAACAATAGTTTGCGACCCGACATGTTCGGGTCTTTCTTGGTGGCGACCACCTGGCCTTCGACTTTGGCGAGGAACATAGTTTTATGGTAGGGCAAAGCTGCGGCTTTGCCCAAATTGGAAGGCGGCGCGGCAACGCCGCCCTACCGGAATTATTTCTTCTTCGGCAACACCGCTTCCACATCGGCGTGCGGGCGGGCGATGACGTGGACGCTGACCAATTCGCCTTTGATGGCTTTGATGGCCTGCGCGCCGGCGTCAGTGGCGGCTTTGACGGCGGCAACATCGCCAACGACACACGCGGTGACGAGGGCGTTGCCGACCTGCGTCATGGGGCCGACGAGTTCGACGTTGGCGGCTTTGAGCATCGCGTCCGTGCCTTCAACGAGGGCGACGAGTCCGCGGGTTTCGATCATTCCAATGGCTTGTGGCATATAATTACTTTTGGTTGTTGGTTGAGAGTTATTGTTGATAAATTCAATTTTTCTTGGTTTCCAAAAAACGTTTGGCTTCGCGGGCCACGACGAGTTCTTCGTTCGTGGGAATTACAAAAATTTTTACGGCGGAATCGGCCGCGCTGATGACAGCCTCAGTCGCGCGACAGGAATTGTTTTTCTCTGCGTCCAATTTGATGCCGAGATTTTCCAGATTCGCACAAATCGCGGAGCGCAGTTCCGCGCGGTTCTCGCCCGTGCCGGCGGTGAACACGATGGCATCCGCTCCGTTTAACTGCAAAAAGTAGCTGCCAATCCAGTGCCGCGCACTAGCGACAAAAACATCCAGCGCGAGCTTGGCGTTCGCATTGCCTTTGCTGGCGGCATCGGCGATGTCGCGCACATCGTTGGAAACACCGCTGACACCGAGCAAGCCGCCTTGTTTGCTCAACTGCTTCTGCGCTTCTTCAACTGTGAGGCCGAGCGTTTTCACCGCGTAAGGCAACGCCTCGGCGTCGAGATCGCCGACGCGGTTGTTTTGCGGCAAACCGGATTGCGGGCTCATGCCCATGCTCGTGCCGATGGACGCGCCGTTCAAAATGCCGGTGACGCTGGAGCTGCCGCCGAGGTGGCACGAAATCACGCGCAGCGGTGCGCCGGAAATTTTCGTCGCACCATTGTTCACGTAAAGCTGGCGGGCGCGTTCAGCAACATCGGGACGACAGAGCAATTCCGCCGAGCGTTCGGCGATGAATTTGTGGCTTGCGCCGTGAAATCCCCAGCGGCGCACGCCGATGTCCAGCCATGTCTGTGGCACAGCGTAGCGTTGCGAAGCTTCCGGCGCGAACTGGTGAAAGGCGGTTTCAAACAGCGCGATGAGCGGCACGCCCGGCATCCGCTGCGCGAACAGTTTGATGCCGGTGATGTAAGGCGGATTGTGCGCGGGCGCGAGGCCGTTGTAATCGGTCATCGCCTGCAGCACGCGCTCGTCGAGCCGCACGCAGCCGGTGACGTTTTTGGCGATGACGGTCTTGAAGCCGACGGCGCTCAATTCACTTTCGCTCGCGATGGCATTCGCCTTTTTCAATTCGGCGAGGCAATCCTCGATCGCCTTGGAATAATCGGTCACGCGCTCAAAGCCGCCTTTGTGCAATAGGCGCTCGGCGTTGTTTGAGAAGTCAAACAACCGCCACTTGAGCGAAGTCGAACCGATATTGGCGACGAGAATCTTCATTAAATGCGGATTTCGGAATGCGGAGTGCGGAATTTTCGGCGCGCGGTTATTCCGCACTCCGAATTCCGCGTTCCGCACTTATTCCAGCCATTTTCCAAGTCCGCTCAATCCATCATGCGGACGCGGAATCACTTGGACGCTGACGACCGCACCCACCTGCGCGGCTGCGGCAGCGCCGGCATCGGTCGCGGCTTTCACGGCGGCGACATCGCCCCGGAAAAACACCGTGACATAGCCACTGCCGACTTTTTCCCAGCCCGTGATCGTGACGTTCGCGGATTTGAGCGCGGCATCAGCGGATTCCACGGCGGCGCAGAAGCCTTTACATTCAATCATTCCAACAGCTTGTTTTGACATATTCGTTAAGAGTTAAAATTTCGGGTGGTTGAATTATTTCTTAGCGACGCCGTTGCCGAGAAAGGCGGCGAGCAGTTCTTCATGCGGGCGCGCGATGATATGTGAGCCGACGAGTTCGCCAACCTTGGCGGCGGCTTTCGCGCCGGCGTCCACGGCGGCCTTGACGCTGCCGATGTCGCCCTGGGCGATGACGGTGATGAGGCCGCCGCCGATGGCGATGGTTTTGACCAACGTGACGTTGGCCGCTTTGACCATGGCGTCGCTGGCTTCCACGCTACCGACGTAGCCCTTGGTTTCAATCATTCCTATTGCTTCGTTCATAATTTATTTTGGTTGATGGTTGAGAGTTGCGAGAAATTTTTAACCACGGATTAACACAGATAAACACGGATATTCAAACCGCAAAATACGCAAAACGCGCGAACAAAAATTTTCTTTCGCGTATTTCGCGTGGTTCGCGGTAAAAATGTTTTTGTCCGCTTTCATTTCAAAAGTTCGACGGGCGTGTGCGGTTCCAGATTGCACGCGTTGCCTTCGTCGGTGTCAATGTGAACTTCCAGTTTGAAACTCGGATCCACGCGCACCAGCAATTGATCCAGCGTGATGGCGCACGGGCCACCGATTTTCAATTTCATGTGGTCGCCGGCTTTGACGCCGTAAAATTCCGCGTCGGTCGGGTGCATGTGAACGTGGCGCTTGGCGCGGATGACGCCCTGCGGCATTTCAAAAAATCCCGCCGGCCCCATCAACATGCAACCGGGCGTGTTCGCAATGTCGCCGGAACTGCGCAACGGAATTTCAAAGCCGAGCGCAACGGCGTCGGTATAGGCGAGTTCGATTTGATTCAAATTCCGGCACGGGCCGAGAATCCGCAGATTGGAAATCACGCGGCTGCGCGGGCCGATGAGCGTGACGGTTTCTTTCGCGGCAAATTGTCCGTCCATGTAAAGCCACTTGTGAACGGAGAGCTTCGCGCCCTTGCCAAAAAGAGTTTCCACCGCTTCCGGCGTGAGGTGGCAGTGCCGCGCGCTGACGTTGACGACGAGCGGACTTTGCCCGCTGGCGATGCGCGGCAAAGGCTTGCCAAGCTTGGCGTAAACCGCCTGCCGAACCATGTGTTCGACGACGGCGCGATGTGGTGCTGGTGCAGCGACAGCCATAAGATTTGACTGACTTTGCCAGTTTTTAGATTTAAGTCAACATTTATCTTGCAAATAATTCCAAAATCTATCAAAGTAGGTCAAAATAAATGCCGAAAATGGGAAATGTAGGTGAAATCTCATTAACACCCGGCTTCAGCCGGGTGTGAAAAATGGGCTGAATGGCGAGCCGTTTTAACGGCTTTTCGGGAGCGGAGTTTGGTAGCGGTGGAAAAACCGTTGAAACGGTTTTTGTTTTTGGCCGCATCTCGCACCGGGCTGAAGCCCGGTGTTAATGAAAATGTTTTGGAACACATTTTTTGAAACTGTTGTTGAATCCCAAAGGGATTCAAATCATTCAGCCCAGCGTTGACGCGGAGCGGCTACGCTGGGTCAGGCGTGACAGTGGAAACAACCCTGAAAGGGTTGCATTAAATTTGTCGGCGCGATGATTCAACCCCGTTGGGGTTGGAAATATTTTGAATCGTGACCCAGGGTAGTCCGCTGCGCGGCCAACCCTGGGCTGAATGATGCAATCCCGTTGGGATTGTCGCCGGTTGGATTTTGAAAATTGTAATTTTTTTGAACTGAAACCATGACCACAGAAAAACGCGAGCAACTAGCCGGATAAAGATCGTCGCCATGCCACAATCTTGGACCAAGCTCGACGACATCATGCGCCAGTATTCTCCACGGCTGCGTGACGAACTCGGCTTGACACCTCCGGCGAGTAATTGCCTTGCTTCAACGATTGCATCGGAAGTCCAAGCGTTGCCGTCCGATGTGCTCCGCAGCATTCGGGAGGAAGATGTCATCGGTTTGCAGCGCCGCATTGACGAGCTCCTGGCTTTCGAGCGTTTCATGGATTTTGCCGGCAAGGTGCAGGCGGCTTCAGGCAGTGTTCCACCGCTTACTCGCGCTCAGGTGACGTGCCAGCTTTATACTGTGTTTGTTTACCTTGGTGACGCTTGTTTTGCCCGACTCCGCAAGTCCGCAGCAAGCGGCTCTGTCCTGAAGAAGTGTTGCAAGTATTTAACAGATTATCCAGTTCGAGGACTTCGCAATGCGGTGGCGCATTCGAGTTGGCGTTACGCAGACGATTTTTCCGGAATCGTCTTTCATTATTTCGAGGACGAGCAGAAGACAAAGCGCACGGATTACACGGTTAAGCAGTTGGAGTTGGATTTTTGGGACAAGCTCGCGAGAGTAACAGCATATTCCGCATTTCAGACGATTAACGAAGCGGGCTAATTTTATATTCTGCCGAACCAAATTTTTTGAACTTAACCCCATGACCGCCGACGAACGCAAACACCGCATTGAAGCTTACCTTCAGCGCGTGGAATTCGCGTCGCTGGAAGAACTCTCCCAGCACGTCGAAGCCTCGGTTTCGACCGTGCGCCGCGATTTGTCGGTCTTGGAAGCGGCGGGCGAATTGCGCCGGACGCACGGCGGCGCACGCATCGTCACGCCGAAGTCGGATGAATTTGCGTTCTCCGCGCGCGACACGCATCAGCTTTCGGAAAAAGAACAGATCGGCAAGGCGTGCGCGGCGCTCATCGGCTCGAATCAAAGCGTGATTCTCGACGCCGGCACGACGGTCTATCACGTCGCGCGGCATCTCGAAGAAAAAGCGCCGCAGATCGTGACCAACTCGCTGCCGGTGGCGAACCTGTTCGCGTCGGCGAACAAAGTGGAAGTGATTCTGGCGGGCGGCGTGATTTATCCGCGGCTCGGCGTTTTGGTCGGGCCGATGACGGTTGAGGCGTTTTCCAAAATGCGCGCCGATGTGGCGATCATGAGCGCCGGGGGCATCACGCTGGAAGGCGTCACGAACTCGCACACGCTGCTGATTGACATTCAGCGCGCGATGCTGAAGGCGGCGCAGAAAATTATCTTCTGCCTCGATCACACGAAATTTGGCCGGCAATCCGTCTCGCCATTGTGCGGACTGGACATGGTGGACACGATTGTCACCGACCACCGCGCGCCGCAGGAACTGGTTGCGCAATTGCGCGAACGCGGCGCGGAAGTGATTGTCGCGCCAGCGACGGAAACGAACGGCGCGGGAAAATGAAAACAATTTTTAGCCGCAAAAAGCGCAAAACGCACAAATGAATTCGGATAAACACAAATTGCGGAGCTGCCGGCGTTTGTCAGGTTGCAGCCACATCCGGTCGTTGGTAAATTAAAACTGTTATGAGCAAAGACGCATTGATCGCCAAATATGAAACTTTGCCGGCTCCGGCGCAAAAGCAGGTGGAGACTTTCATCGAATTCTTGTCGCAAACCAGTTCGCCCAAGCCGGCGCGCCCGACGAGGCGCCGGTTCAAATTCGGCTGGGCGGGCGGCTTGGCGGATTTGAAGCGCCAGTTCACCGCCGTTGAATTGCAGCATCACATCAACGGGTTGCGATGAACTACTTGGTGGACACCAACGTGTTTCTGGAAATCCTGCTCAATCAGGCCGGACGAAAGAAATGCGAGACGTTCTTGCAGGGCGAGAAGGGCGCGGCTTGGATTTCCGATTTCACGCTTCATTCCATCGGCGTGCTGCTGTTCCGCCAGAAACGCCCTGAATTATTCGGCCAGTTCGCCGCCGACACCCTGCCGCAACTCACCATTCTGTCCTTGAGCGAAGCTGGTTATGCCGAGCTCGCCGAAGTCAACACCCGGCATGGTCTGGATTTCGACGATGCCTATCAATTCGCCGTGGCGCGGGAGAACAAGCTGGCCATCGCCACGCAGGACAAGGACTTTCAACGGGTTCGGAACGTGATGGATGTTCGCCTGCTGTGAATGGCGGCGGAAAATTCTCTTGCACCCTTTGCGCCTTTTCGCGGCTAACAAAAATAATTTATTAACATGAATCTCGCAGAAAAAGTTCGGCAGGCCGGCGTCGTGGGCGCGGGCGGCGGTGGATTTCCCACGCACGTCAAGCTCAACGCCAAGGCCGAGACCGTTATCGCCAACGGCGCCGAGTGCGAACCACTTCTTCACAAGGACGCCGTCACGATGGAAGAAAGCGCCGCCGAACTCGTGCGCGGCATGCAGCTCGCGATGGAAGCTGTCGGCGCGAAGGAAGGCGTCATCGGCGTCAAAGGCAAAAAGAAACACGCCGTCGAAGCCGTGCAAGCCGCGAGCAAAGGCACGAACGTCCGCGTCCAGTTGCTCGGTGATTATTATCCGGCCGGCGACGAATACGATTTGGTTTACAACGTCACTGGCAAATTGATTCCGCCCGGCGGCATTCCCATCGCCGTCGGCGTGGTCGTCAACAACGTCGAGACGTTTGTGAACATTGCCCGCGCGCACGACGGCCAGCCGCTCACGCATAAAATGCTCACTATCGCCGGCGCGGTGAAATCGCCGGCGACCTTGCGCGTGCCGATCGGCATGACGTTCCGCGAGTGCATCGAGTATGCCGGCGGACTCGACACGGATGATCCGGTGCTCTGCCTCGGCGGCCTGATGATGGGCACGACGACCGACGACCTCGATACGCCCGTCACGAAAACTTCCACCGGCGTGGTGATTTTGCCGCGCACGCATCACACCATCGAACGCAAAATCAAACCGGCCAAGATGCAGGCCAAGATCGGCAAGTCTGCTTGCGATCAATGTCGTTACTGCACCGAGTATTGCCCGCGCTTTCTGCTCGGTTACGCCGTCGAGCCGCATCAAGTCATGCGCACGCTGGCGTTCAGCGGCACGGGCGAAGATTATTTTAACCAGTGGGCGGCGATGTGCTGCTCGTGCGGGCTTTGCACGCTTTACGCCTGCCCGGAAGAACTGTTTCCGAAAGAAGCCTGCGACGACGCGAAGTCCATGATGCGCGCCAAGCAAATGAAGTGGACCGGTCCGATGAATCCCAAGCCGCACGCGATGATGGACGGCCGCCGCGTGCCGATCAAATCGCTCGCCAAAAAATTGCATGTCCTCGACTACGATTTGCCCGCGCCGCTGGTGCGCCAGGAAATTTCCTCGAGCCGGCTCATTTTGCCGCTGAAGCAAAGCGCCGGAACGCCCTGTATTTCCAAGGTGAAAGTTGGCGACCGCGTGAGCTTCGGCCAAATCATCGGCGAACCTGCGACGAACGCGCTCGGCGCGATTTTGCACGCCCCGATGGCGGGCACGGTGCGCGAGGCGAACGAGAAACAAATCATTTTGGAAAAATAATTTTATGGCCGAAAAATCTGTTGGATTGATTGAACTCTCGAGCATCGCCGCCGGTTTCCAGGTGGCGGACACGATGCTCAAAGCCGGCAACGTGCGTCTGCTGTTGTCGCGCTCGATTTGCTCCGGCAAATACATGGTGCTCGTTGGTGGCGAAACTGCCGGCGTGACCGCCGCCGTCGAGGCAGGCTGTGTGGACGCGAGCGGCTGTTTGATTGACAGCTTCGTCATCGCCAATTTGCATCCTGACGTTTTCATCGCGCTGGGCCGCACGCAGCCGGCGGAAACGACCGGCGCGCTCGGCATCATCGAATCTTTCAACGTCGCCACACTGATTCAAGCCGCCGATGCCGTGGCGAAAACTTCCAACGTGCAACTCCTCGAAGTCCGCCTCGCGATGGCGATGGGCGGAAAAGCGTTTTGCTCCATGACCGGCGACGTGTCGTCCGTCCAAGCCGGTGTCGCCGCCGGCCGTGCGGTGCTTGCTGAGGCCGGCGTGCTGGTGAATGCCGTCGTTATTTCGCGTCCGCATCCCGATGTCTATCGCGAGGTGGTTTGATTCGCGTCGCTTCGCCGATTTTGGTTTGTCCATTCTTTCGGTTGACAGATGCCGGCGGTTTCGGCCTAATTAAGACTTCACCGCCATGTTTAAAAAATTCTTTCTTCGTTTTGTCGCCACTTTAGTTGTCGTCGCACCGCTGCTGGCGGGCGCACAAACCACCATGGACGACGGCTGGCAAAATCCGCCGAACGACGCGCGGCTGCGCGCCTACTGGTGGTGGCTCAACGGCAATGTCACCAAGACCTCCATCACGCATGATCTTGAACAAATGAAGGCCAAGGGCTTCGGCGGCGCGGTGCTGATTGACGCCGGCGGCGCGTCGCAGGATGGCAATGGCACCGTTCCGCACGGCCCAACATTTTTCACGCCGGAGTGGCGCGAGCTTTACAAGCACACCTTGCGCGAGGCGGACCGGCTCGGTTTGGAAATGAGCCTGAACATCTTGAGCGGCTGGAACCTCGGCGGTCCGGTCGTGACGAAAGCGGATGCGGCGAAAAAATATGTCTGGTCGGAATTGAGAATCAACGGCGGCACCAACCTCGCCATCAGCCTGCCCGCGCCTGCCCGCCGCGAATATTTTTACCGCGACACCGCCGTTGTCGCCTACCGGATTAAAAATTCCGCCGCGCATCCGCCGTTGCAAAATTGGAAGCAGAAGGCGTTGCAGGAATCCCTCAAGCCGTTTTCCTCGCCCGTGTCCACGACGTTGTTTGAAGAGGTTGCCGCCACGCCCGGCGAAGCGGACGCTGACACGAGCGACGTTTTGGATTTGAGCAAAAATATTTCTGCAGACGGCATTTTGGAGTGGAACGTGCCCGCCGGCGACTGGCAGATTTTTCGCTTTGGTTACACGATTGGCGACCACGCCTACGTTTCGACGAGCAGCGACGGCTGGGGCGGCTTTGCGCTGGATGTTTACAGTGCCACGGCTTTTCAAAATTATTGGAACGCCATCGTCGAGCCGCTCATCCTTGACGCCGGGCTGCTCGCCGGAAAAACTTTGAAGTATCTGCACACCGACAGTTGGGAAATTGAGCTGGCCAACTGGACACCGACGCTGCCGGCGGAATTTCAGAAGCGCCGCGGCTACTACCTGACGCCGTGGCTCCCCGTGCTCGCCGGGAAAATCGTCAACAGCCGCGAGGCGAGTGACCGCTTTCTTTTTGATTATCGCAAAACGCTCGGCGACCTGGCGATTGACAATCATTACAAACTTTTTCGCGACAACGCGCACAAGCACGGTTTGGAAATCCATCCCGAAAGCGGCGGGCCACACGCCGTGCCGATTGACGCGCAACGCTGCCTCGGCTGGGACGACGTGCCGATGAGCGAATTTTGGGCGTGGTCGTGGATGCACCGCATCGGCGATGAGAACCGCTTCTTTGTCAGGCAGCCCGCGAGCGCCGCGCACACTTACGGCCATCGCATCACGCAGGACGAGGGCTTCACGACCATCGGGCCGCACTGGCAGGAAAAAATCTGGGACAACTTGAAACCATCGTTCGACAAGGCGCTCTGCGAAGGCATGAACCGCCTCGTCTGGCACGCCTTCGTCTGTTCGCCCGACGAAACCGGCATTCCCGGCCAGCAGTATTTCGCCGGCACGCACCTGAATCCCAAAGTGACCTGGTGGGAAAAATCCGCGCCATTCTTCAGCTACATTGACCGCTGCCAGTTCATGCTCCAGCAGGGTTTGTTCGTCGCCGATGCCGTCTATTATTATGGCGACCACGTCCCGAATTTTTCCCAGTTGAAAAAATCCGACCCGGCGCACATCCAGCCCGGCTACGATTACGACGTCATCACCGAGGAAGCCCTGCTCACGCGCGCCAGCGTGCGCGACGGGAAAATTGTCCTGCCAGACGGCATGAGCTACCGCGTGCTCGTTCTGGCCGACCGCGACGTGATTTCCCTGCCGGTGCTGGAAAAAATCAAGGAGCTGGTCGTCGCCGGCGCCACCGTCATTGGCCCCAAACCGGCGCGCGGCGAAACGCTGGAAAATTTTGCAGTCATTGACGCCGAAGTAAAACAAATCGCGGATGAATTGTGGGGCGGTCAAACGGGCAAAGGCCACGTCATCACCGGCAAGACCGCGCGCGAAGTTTTGCAGGCCGACGGCATCCGGCCGGACTGCGAATTTATCAATAGCGGCGAGTGGCCGCTGGATTACATCCACCGCACCACGGACGACGCGGAAATTTATTTCGTCGCCAACCGCGCCACCAACGCCGTCGCGGTGAACTGCGCCTTCCGCGTGACGGGCAAAGCGCCGGAACTGTGGAACGCCGTCACCGGCGAGCGAAAATTCGCGCCCGCCTACGAGGAAAAGGACGGCCGGATTTTTCTGCCGCTGGATTTCGGCCCGTGCGGCTCGTGGTTCGTTATTTTCCGCGAACCGGCGGACGCGCATCCGGCGGTGGCGAAAGTAAATTCGCCGGAACTGACGCCATTACAGCAAATTTCCGGCGCATGGACGGTGCATTTTGATCCGAAATGGGGCGGGCCGGAAGCCGTGCAGTTTGATTCGCTGGTGAGCTGGCCGACACGGCCGGAGCCCGGCATCAAGTTTTATTCCGGCACGGCGGTTTACGAAAAGACGTTTAATTTGCCGGTTCCTTCGGCGACGGTTCCCGGCGAAAAAACATTTCTCGACCTTGGCAACATTCGTGAACTTGCCGAAATAAAAGTGAACGGCAAGTCCTGCGGCATCGTCTGGTGTCCGCCTTGGCGCGTTGAAGTAACGGACGCCGTGAGGCCGGGCGAAAACAAGCTGCAAATCGAGGTCGTGAATTTCTGGCCGAACCGTCTCATCGGCGACGATGGTTTGCCGCCCGAACAGCGGGTGACGCGCACGAACATCCGCAAGCTCACGGCGAAAACGCCGCTGGAGCCAGCGGGCTTGTTCGGGCCGGTGCAATTATTGACGGCGACGGAACCGAAATGATTGAAGGGAGCGTCGCCGCTTTCATCCAAGCAGCGTGAGCACAATGCCAACGAGGATGCCGAGGACGGCGGGCAGTTTTTTCCAGCCGTTCACCTCGCGGAAAAAATACAGCCCGCCCGCGAACGCCACCAGCGTGCTCGCGCGGCGCAAACTCATCACGACGGCCACCAGCGCGGCGGGATTTCGCAGCGCGCTGAAATAAAGATAATCCGCGACCAGCAGCGCCAGCGCGATGAACGGAATGGTCCAGCGCCAGCAAAATTCATTTCTTGGCCAGAGCCGCAGTTTCCAGCCAAGTGCGAAGGGCGCAAAAAATACGAGCAGATAAATCTGAAACCAGCACTGCACGGTCGGCACGGAAAATTTCAGCGTGCCGAGCAGATACTTGTCGTAGAGCGAACTCACCGCGCCGAACAACGTGCCCATCAACAGAAACCAAACCCATTTGTTGCGATGAAAATGGATGCCCTCCCGCGCGCCGGCAACGGACAGGCCGACAAACGAGCCAAGCGTGGTCAGGATGCCGATGGTTTCCAGCGCGGTCGGGCGCTCTCCCAAAATCAGAATCGCACCAAACAGCGTGAGCAGCGGACTCGTCGCGCGGATGGGCGCGCCGAGCGAGAGCGGCAGATGTTTCAGCGCGTAGTAGGTGCCGATCCACGACGCGGCGACGATGCCGGATTTCAGCAGCAGTTGCAGATGTTGTTTCAGCGTAAGCGAATCGGTGACGAGCGAGGGCGGCAAAATTCCGGGATGAAAAATTTGCGCGAGCAGTAAAATTGTCCACACGAGCGCGCCGGTGAGCGTGCTGAAAAACAGGACTGGCGTCACGGCGTTTGCCCGCACCGCGTGCTTGGTGCAGAGGTCGTAAAGGCCGAGGAAAAACGCGGACAACAATATGGCGACCACCCAGTTCATCAAAAACAAGCAGAGTAATTTTTCTGCGGGAAGAAGGCGAACCTTTACGCGGCCAGATGCCGCGACTGGCGTTTGGGCATTGATCGGTCGCGCTCGCGGATGACGGACCAGTTTTCCGCCGGCAGAAATTCCTTCAGAAAATTCGGCGCGTCGCGGCGGCCGGTGCGCTGGCAATCGCGCCAGAATGTTTCGGCGACGAACTTCGTGTCGAACGCGAGTTCGCGGGTGAGAAATTCAAAGAGCAATTCCATCAGCCGCGCCAGCGCGATGCTGTCGGTGCGCTGAATCCTGGCGAAAAGCCAGTCGCTAAAGCGGAGAATATTTTTGAATGGTGACGCGCCGCTGCGCCAAATCAGCGGCGTGACGGCGATGAAATGACCGCTGTTGCCGACCAAATCCCAGTAGCGGGCGAAGCGGCGCAGCCGTTGCATCGTGGCGAAATCAATCAGCTTGTTCTGCAAGATTTCGTATGGCGGATGTGCGTTGTAAATCATCTGCCATTCCGCGTCGTGGCGGATGATGGGCGTGCCGCGCAGGCGTTTTAAGATGCCGACCTGGATTTCCTGCGGGCCGAGCGCGATGAGTTGGTCAAAGCCGGTGGCAAAGCTTTCCAGCGTTTCGCCCGGCAGGCCGACGATCAAATCCGCGTGGATGTGAACGGTGGTTTCGTTCCGCAGAAAATTAAAATTGTCCGCGAGCCGTTCGTGGTTCTGCCGGCGGCTGATGAGCGCGCCCACTTCGGGATTGAAGGTCTGGATGCCCACTTCGAACTGCAACGCGCCCGGCGGAAACCTGGCGATGACCTCGCGCAATTCGACCGGCAGCCGGTCGGGAACCATCTCAAAATGAAAAAACATTCCGGGCTGATATCTTGCCAGAAAAAATTCGAGCAGCGCCCTGCTGACGGCGATGTTCAGGTTGAACGTGCGATCCACAAACTTGAACTGCTTTAGCCCACGATCCAGCAACTTCTGCATTTCGCCGAGAAATTTATCGAGCGGCACCTGCCGCACCGGAATATCCAGCGACGACAGGCAGAACTCGCAGGTGAACGGGCAGCCGCGCGACGCCTCGACATAAATGATGCGATGCGCGATGTCCGCCTCCGTGTAAAAACCGTAGGGTAGTTGGATGCGCGAAAATTCCGGCAGCTCGGCGGCGATGATTTTCGGCAAGTCCTTGCGGATGGCCCCCAGCAATTCACGGCATGCCTCGGCAAATTTCAAATCCGCCTCGCCGGTGATGACGTGGTCGGCGAGCTCCACAATTTTTTGTCCCTCGGTCTCGTAACTGACTTCCGGGCCGCCGAGGATGATTTTGATTTCCGGGCGAATCCGTTTTACCGTCGAGATAACCTCGGTGGTCTTCTCGACGTTCCAGATATAAATTCCAAAACCGATGACCTTCGGCTCGCGGGCGAGCAACGCCTCCGCGATGTCCAGCGGACGCAGATTGATGTCGAACTCCGCGATGACGGCGCGCGGCTGCAGTTCGCCGAGGTTGGCGAAGAGATAGCGCAGCCCGAACGCGGCGTGAATGAACTTCGCGTTGAGCGTGGTGAGGACGATATCCGGCATCGCCTTGAAAATAGCAGCCGCCGGCACGCGAGCCAAAGGCGAAATTAATACGCGAAGTTAGTTGACCTTGTCTGCGCCATGGCCGAACCTGCCATCGTGATAAATATGAGCAAGGCGGAAACCCTCCATGCGCGCACCAAAGCGTATGCCAAGGACCATGCCTTGAAGAGCTGGTGGTGCATTCTTTCCACCACCGTTTACCTCGCGGTGGCCACGGCGGGAACCTTGCCGGGGTTGCCGCTGGCGCTGCGGATTGTCTGCAGCTTCCTGAGCGGACTGTTGATTCTCCGGCTGTTTGTGATTTATCACGACCAGCAGCATCACGCGATTCTCCCCCAATCCCGGCTGGCGGAATTATTCATGCGCATTTTCGGGATCTGGGCCTTGAGCCCCAGCAGCGTCTGGCGCAGTTCCCATGACTATCATCACGCGCACAACTCCAAGCTGCGCAGCGCCCACATCGGCTCGTATCCCATCATGACCAAGGAGCAGTATCAAAATTCCCCGCGCGGTCTCCGCTTCAAATACCTGTTCATGCGTCATCCGCTGACGATTTTATTCGGCTACATTTTCGTGTTTCTTTACGGCATGGTCGTCAACCCGTTCATCAATTCGCCACGCAAACACTTCGACTGCCTGCTCGCGCTGCTGCTGCACCTCGTGCTGGGCGTGACGCTGGTGTGGTTTTTCGGCTGGCTGGCGCTGGGCTTGACCCTGGTTTTCCCGCGCATCCTCGCGGGCGCGATCGGCAGTTATTTGTTTTATGCCCAGCACAATTTCCCGGGCGTCTCCTTCAAGGACAAGGGCGGCTGGACTTTTGAAAAGGCCGCGCTCGAATCCTCCAGCTACCTGAAGACCGGCCGGCTGATGGCGTGGTTCAGCGGCAACATCGGCTACCATCACATCCACCATTTGAACGCGCGGATTCCCTTTTACCGGCTGCCGGAACTGTTCCGCGATTTTCCCGAACTGCAAAAGCCCCAGGTCACCACACTGCATCCGCTGGAGATTATCCGTTGCCTGCGGCTCAAAGTCTGGTGCGTAGAAACCCAGCGCATGGTCGGTGTCCGCGGGCTCTGAACAGCATCGGTTCTAAATTGATTTCAACCCAATGGTTGCGGCGCAGTGCCGGTCTTTTGGGAAGCTGGCGGAAAATCAATCCGGCTCAATCTTTCGATCAGGCGCGCGTCCGCCGCCGGAAATTCGTGCGTGTGCAGGCCTTCGCGGGCAATCCACTTCACCGCCGCGCAATCCAGCGGCTGCGGTTCGCCGGCCAGCAGTTGGCACGTGAAAAATTTCAGATGGACGGCTTTTTCGGGATAGTCGTGCGCAATTTCCTCGAACAATTCACCGACGGAGATTTCCACGCCGAGCTCCTCGCGGATTTCGCGAACGAGGCATTGCTCAAACGTCTCGCCGGCTTCGCGTTTGCCGCCGGGAAATTCCCACCGCCCGCCGAGATGCGCGCCGGCATGGCGCTGGGTGATGAGGAGCTTGCCGTTTTGAAAAATCAACGCCGCGGAAACTTCGACGCAGTTTTTAGTTTTTAATTTTAGGTTTTTAGTTGAACCGGGATCTGACGCACTCATCTCAGCTAAAAATTAAAAACTCAAAACTTAAAACTATCTTCCGACGCTCTTGTAAATCCAGCCGAGCTTTTCCATTTCCGCCGGATTAAACAGATTGCGGCCGTCGAACAGGATGGGATGCGTCAGCCCTTTTTTGGCGCGGGCCAGATCAAGCTGCTTGAACTCGTCCCATTCCGTCGCCACCACCAGCGCATCGCAACCCTCGGCCACGGCGTTCATGTCGTCCACGTAAGTCACGTTGGGCAGCAGCGCCTTGGCCTTGTCCATCGCCTTCGGGTCATGCACGCGCAGCGTCGCGCCATCCTTGAGCAGCCGCTGGCACAAATCAATCGCCGGCGATGAGCGGATGTCGTCGGTGTTCTGCTTGAAGGCGAGGCCGAGCACGCCGATGTTCTTGTCTTTCAACACCCAGAGCGTGTCGGTGATTTTTTTGACGAAGCGTTCCATCTGGTCGGCGTTGATGCGCTGGACTTCCTTGAGCAGCTTGAATTCGTAGCCGACCTGCTCGGAAATTTTTATGAAGGCGCTCAAGTCCTTCGGAAAACAACTGCCGCCGAAACCGATGCCGGCGTTGAGAAACCGGCGGCCGATGCGCTCATCCAGGCCGATGCCGTGCGCGACTTCCTGCACGTTCGCGCCCGCTGCCTCGCAGATGGTGGCGATGGCGTTGATGTAGGAAATTTTCAGCGCGAGAAAGGAATTCGCCGCGTGCTTGATGAGTTCGGCCGAGTTGATGTCCGTGACAATGATGGGCGCCTTGAACGGCGTATAAATCTCCGTCATCGCCGCCACCGGCCGCTGCGAGCGCACGCCGATGACCACGCGGTCGGGATTCATCAAATCGCCAACGGCAAAGCCTTCGCGGAGAAATTCCGGGTTGCTGACCACGTCAAACTCCGTCTGCGAAGCGCAATAGCGTTTGATCGTCTCGGCCACCTTTTCGCCCGTCTTCACCGGCACCGTGCTTTTGTCCACGATGATCTTGTAGCTTGTCATCGCCGCCGCGATATCGCGGGCGACGCGCTCGATGTAGCTCAAATCCACCGAGCCGTCCGGCTGCGGCGGCGTGGGCACCGCGATGAAAATGACGTCGGAATTCTGCACGCCCTCCGCCGTGCTGGCGGTGAACTTGAGATGGCCGGAGGCAACGTTCTTCTTGACGAGTTCTTCCAAGCCCGGCTCGTAGATGGGGATGCCGCCCGCCTGAAGCGTCTTGACCTTGGCTGCGTCATTGTCCACGCAGATGACGTGGTGGCCGACTTCCGCGAAGCAAGTGCCGGTGACGAGGCCGACGTAGCCCGTGCCGATGATTGCGAGCTTCATGTCAGGATTTGCCGGCTGGCTGGATTGCGGCGAGCCGTTGCGCGGCCTCTTGGGCGAGCGAGCCAGCCAGCGGCGAATGCATTACTTCCGCGTAATAGCCGGCCGCCTCCTTCAGCTTGCCTTGCGCCTCCAGCACGCGCGCCAGCGCAAACTTGGCCGGCAACGCTTCCGTGGAGCTTGCATAGCCCGTCATCACCAGGCGGTATTTTGTCGCCGCCGCATCCGGCTGGTTTTGCGCCTCCAGACTGGCCGCCACACCAAACTGCGCCGTCGCCGCCAGCGTGCCGCCGGCGTTCGCGTCCGCAAATTTTTGAAACAGCGCCTGCGCGTCCGCGTAACGCCCCGCGCTGAACAGCACGGACGCCGCCTGTAGCTGCGCGCGGCCTCCCGCCAGCGTGCCGGGATACTTCTGCGCGAGCTGGAGAAACGCGTCCGCCACTTGCTGCACCGTCGGGTTCGGCGGCAGGTTGAGCTGCAGCTGCGAATAGGCGCGGCCGGCGTCCACGGCCTTCTGCGCCTGCTGGGTCGAGTAGAAATAGCCGCCCAGCAGGATGACACCCGCCGCCACGCCGATGAGGGTGAGCCGTTTGCGGTTGGCCTCGAACCACGGCCAAAACCTGATGAGAAATTCCGTCGGTGTGTCTTGTGTTTGCATAAATGAATTACAAGTTTTTCCTCGCCGGCCGTGAAAGGCAAGCCGAAACCGCCCGTTTCTCATGCTCATTTTGCCGGCGGCATCGAGAACGCAGACGGGCTGGCCACGTCGCCGCTGTTATGTCTGTCACTTCTCAATCCGCACCGTTTGGCAGTTAAATCTGTTTTTCATCTGTGCCCATCTGTGGCTAAAGCATCGTCTCGTTGACGCGCTGGATGCTTACGGCCTTGCCGGTGGCGTCGTCAATGCGGATGAGCGCGCCCAGCAGGCGCACCCGGTTGCGCGCCACGTCAAACCGCTGCGGCATCCCGGTCAGGAATTTCTTCAGCACCGGCTCGATCTCGCGGCCCAGGCAGCCGTCCTGCGGCCCCGTGAAACCCGCGTCGCTCAGATACGCCGTGCCGTGGGGCAGAATCTGTTCGTCCGCCGTCTGCACATGGGTGTGCGTGCCCACCACCGCGCTCACGCGCCCGTCGAGAAACCGTCCGAACGCAATCTTCTCCGACGTGGCCTCGCCGTGGAAATCCACGAAGATGATCTTGGTCTGCTCGCGCAGCCGGCTCACCGCTTCGTCGGCGGTCGTGAACGGGTTTTCCATCGGTGGCATGAACACGCGGCCCTGCACATTCATCACGCCGATGGGCGGCAGGTTGCGGACCTGAAAGACATTCGCGCCGCGCCCAATCACGCCCGGCGGATAATTCAGCGGACGCAGAAAGCGCGGCTCGCTGTAAAGCAGTTCGGACACCGTCTTCTGATCCCACAGATGGTCGCCGCTGGTGATGACATCCACGCCGGCGGAAAACAGCTCACCCGCGATGGGTGGCGTGATGCCGTTGCCGCCGGCGGAGTTCTCGCCGTTGGCGATGACAAAGTCCAAGGCATGCTCGTCGCGCAGGCGCGGCACGATGGATTCGACGGCCTTGCGTCCGGGCTCGCCCACGATGTCGCCGATGAAGAGAAGTTTCACGCGGAAGATTTAACCACGAAACCCGCGAAAGACACGAAAAGAAAACAGGGTTTGCTTTGGTAGGGCTGGCGCGGTGCGATGGCGTATCAAGACACCGGTAATAGGTGGTAGGGCGGCGCTGCGGCGCCGCCGGGCTGGCTGACCCGCAGGTCAGCCCTACCAATCCTCAGGTTAGCCCTGCCGGTTTGGCATTTGTGCCAAGGTAAATGAAAACTGCCCAGCCCAGCCCCGGCGCAGGACGTGGCCGAAATAAAATTCTTCGTTCCTTTGCGCCTTTGTTGTTAAACTTTTCGCCACATGAAGTGGACACAAACTCTGATCCCGACCCTCCGCGAAGCCCCGGCCGATGCGGAAATCGTTTCCCATAAGCTGCTCCTGCGCGCCGGCCTCATCCGCAAGCTCGCCGGTGGCGTTTATACTTTTCTGCCGCTGGGCCTGCGCGCGCTGCGCAAGGTGGAGCAGATCATCCGCGAGGAAATGGACCGCGCCGGCGCCATCGAGGTGCTCATGCCGGCGTTGCAGCCGCCGGAGATTTGGGAAGCCAGCGGCCGCGCGGAGACCGCCAGTAATGTGCTCTTTAAGGTCAAGGACAGCAGCGGCCGCCAATGGTTTTTAAGCCCCACCGCCGAGGAAGTCATCACCACGCTCGCGGCGAACGAGATCAATTCCTATCGCCAGTTGCCGAAGAATTTTTACCAGATCAGCCTGAAATTCCGCGACGAGATCCGCCCGCGCTTCGGCCTGATGCGCGCGAAGGAGTTCATCATGAAGGACGCGTATTCTTTCGACACCACGGACGAGAACGCGATGGCGGCCTACCAGAAAATGTATGACGCCTACAAGCGCATCTTTGCGCGCTGCGGGCTGAAGACGTTTCCCGTCGAGGCGGACACCGGCGTCATCGGCGGCAGCCATTCGCATGAGTTCATGGTGCCCGCCGAGACCGGCGAGAACGAGGTGGCCTTCTGCGAGGCGTGCGGTTACGCGGCGAATATCGAGAAGGCCACCAGCGGCATCCCGAAGACGGCGGCGCGCGAGATGGGCGCGGCGGCGGAGAAGTTTGCCACGCCCGGCGTGGTGACGATTGAGGCGTTGAGCAAGGAGCCTTACAAGGTTCCGGCCAACCGCCAGATCAAAACGCTCATTTATATCGCGGACAGCAAGCCGATCATCATTCTCATCCGTGGCGACGACCAGTTGAACGAGACGAAACTTTTGGCGAAGACGGGTGCGGTGGCCGCGCGTCCGGCCACAGCGGAGGAATGTTTTACTATTCTACACGCGCATCCGGGGAGTCTTGGAGCTGTATATTTGCGATTTGAAAACCTTCCAGAGGAATCTCGACAAGCAACTTTGGATGCAAGAAAGATGATCTGGCCTCTGGATGATGTGAAGGTGTTTGCCGACGAGCGTCTGCACGGCGCGAACGACATGACCACCGGCGCGAACGAGGACGGTTACCATTTGAAGAATGTCAGCATCGAACGCGACATCAAGGTGACGGCGTGGTTTGATTTGCGCACCGTCAGCGCCGGCGAGCCGTGCGTGAAATGCGCCAAGCCGCTGAAGATCCGCCGCGCCATCGAGGTCGGCCACGTTTTCAAGCTGGGCACGAAATACAGCGAGAAGCTCGGCGCCACGTTCCTCGACGTGGACGGCTCGCGCAAGCCGTCGGTCATGGGTTGCTACGGCATCGGCGTCACGCGCACGTTGCAGGCGATCATCGAACAGGGCAATGACAAGGACGGCGTCATCTGGCCGCTGAGTGTCGCGCCGTATCAGGTGTGTCTCACGCCGTTGAGCATTGTGCCGGACAGCCAGCCGATGCAGTTGGCGGAGAAGTTTTACGCGGAACTGACCGCGCGCGGCGTGGACGCGATTCTCGATGACCGCGACGAAAGGCCTGGCGTGAAGTTCAAGGACTCGGAGCTGGTGGGCTTTCCCATCCGCATCGGTCTCGGTGAGAAATCGCTGGCGAAAGGCGAGGTGGAAATCAAGCCACGCAATGGCGCGATCCAGTTTGTGAAGATTGAGGAAGCGGTGGAGATGGTGATGAAGCTGGTCCAGGCGGGCAACGCCGGCTAAGTGCTATTTTTTCCTCGGTAAGGGATGGAAGATGAATTGCGCCGGCACCTTCGCCGCCGGATCCAGTTCCATCGTGTAATAGCCGCCGTCGTTGAGCAGTTCGATGCCCGACAGCGCGGGACACAACCGCACGTGAAACGGCCACCAGTGATGCGCCTCGTGCAGCGCCGAGGTGAGCCGGCGGACGGTGTTCCCCAAAAATCGGATGGGCGGAATGCCGGAGAGCCAACGGCTCTTCCACAGCACCAGCCGGGTGTGCAGATGGCCGATGATGGTCTGTTCAATCTGCGGCAGCCGCCGGCGCACGGATTCTTCCTGCCACAAAAAGGGCAGGGCGGTCGGGTCGTGGCAAAACAAAATGACGCGCTGCTGCGGCTGGAGCTGGTCAAACGCGGCGCGGATTTTGGCGAGGTGAGTTTCCCGCAGTTTCAACCAGTCTTCCCACTCTTCCGGCAAAGTTTCAATCTTGCTGGCGGGCAAAGCAATCAGCGGCGAGGCCACGCCCAGCAGGAGATAATTGCCCACGCTGAGTTTCCAGAACGCTGGCAGGCCGAGTGTTTCTGTGGCCTGCTTCAAGCTCGCGAGCCGCATCCCGCCGATGCCGCCGAAGATGGACAGCTTGCCCAGTTCGTGGTCGCCCAAGGTGAACCTGATGCGTTCGCCGAACTGGGCGCGGAGTTTGCCGACGCAAACCTGCGCGCTGGCCAAGGCCGCCGGGTCGCTGACGCCGATGGCGCCGCTGTCGCAAGAATAATCACCGTTGGCGACGACGAAATCCGCCGCGCCGGCCGCGTTGAGGAACCGTTCCAGTTGCGGCGCCTGCTCCAGCGGATGTCGCATCCAGATGAAATGCCGGTAAAGCCAGACGCCGGCGCGCAGCAGCGGGTTGGAGATTAAACGCGATTCGTAATCATGCCCCCGCGCGCGTTCTTCCGCGCCGGCGTAATGAATGTCGCTGACGATGGCGACTTGGAACCGGGATTTGACTGGCGTGCTGGCTTCCATGGCGGGCAACGCTCAGGCGCTGGCACGGGCATCGAGGCAGTCGCGGACGACCTTGGTGAGTTCGGCGTGGCCGTAAGGTTTTTGGATGAAGCTGGCGTTGGTGCGTTCGAGCAGTTCGGGGCTGACTTCCTCAGCGGTGTAGCCGCTCATGAAGATGACCTTGAGCTCCGGCGTGCCGGCCACCAGCCGTTCGGCGAGTTCCACGCCGGAAACGCCTTCCGGCATCACCATGTCGGTGAGGAGCAAATCAATTTTCCCCTCATGCCGTTCCCAGACGGTGAGCGCCTCGCGGCCGGACACCGCCTCAAAAATCTGGTAGCCCGCATCCCGCAAGATTTCCCGCGCCAGCTCGCGCAGCATTTCCTCGTCCTCGACAATGAGGATCCGCTCGTGGCCGCCGATGGCCGGGGAAACCGCCGCCGGTTCGGCCGCCCGGGTCTGCGGCAGGGATTGCGTGATGGCCGGCAGATAAACCGCGAACGTCGAGCCGCAGCCGGGCTGGCTTTCGACTTCCACCCAGCCGTGGTGCTGGCGGGCGATGTTGAAAACGGTGGCGAGACCGAGGCCGGTGCCCTTGCCGATGTCCTTGGTCGTGAAGAACGGCTCGAAAATACGGGCGCGCGTCGTTTCGTCCATGCCGCAGCCGGTGTCGGTGACCTCGAGTTTCACGAAATGGCCGGGTGACGATTCAGGATGGGTCTCGGCGTGTTCGGGGGCGATGTAGGTCTCGGAAATCTCGATGATGAGCGTGCCGCCCTCGGGCATGGCGTCGCGGGCGTTGCTGGCGAGGTTCATCACCACCTGCTCGATCATGCTCTGGTCGGCGTGGACGAGCGGCAGCACCACCGGGCTTTTGAAACGCAGCTCGATGGTCTCGCCGACGAGGCGGTCGAGCATCTGACTCGTGCTGCCGACAACTTCGCGAAGATCGAGCAGGCGCGGCTGCATGACATTTTTACGGCTCGTCAACAGAAGCTGCCGCGTCAATTTTGCGGCGCGGTCGCCGGCGGCATAGACCTGCGTGAGCGACTCCTTGGTTTCCGGCGGCAGCGAATCGTTGGTGAGCAGCTTGCTGGTGTGACCCTGGATGATGGTCAGCATGTTGTTGAAATCGTGAGCAATGCCGGCGGCGAACTGCCCGAACGTCTTCATCTTTTCGGACTGGAGCAACTGCGCTTCGAGATTCAGCCGCGCCGTAATGTCCTCGCCGTAGCAATGCACCACGCCGCTGTCCGGCAGCGGCTGGAACGACCACGCGACCGTGTGCCCGCCAATCTTGGTGAGCAGGCCGGTCTTGCCCCGGTTGGCGTTCAGGCAGTCCTTGACCACCTGTGGAAATCCCGGTGGCAAAATCTGCCGGGGATGCTCCTGGCCGAGCGCGGTCGCGAGCTTCTCGGCGGCGTCGTTGAAATAATTCACCTCGCCGTCGGCGGCGATTTCCAGCGCGGCATTGGGATTTTCCTTCACGAACGCCGCGAGCTTTTCCGTCTCGGTCTCGGCCTTGATGCGCTCGGTGGCCATGCCGACGACGTTGGCGACGGCGAGCATGAACTGGATGTCGTCCGGTGAAAATTCCCGCTTGTGCGTCGTGTGCGCCGCGAGCACGCCGAACGGCTTGCTGCGCGTGGGAATTGCCACCGCCACGCCGCTGGCCACGCCGAGTTCCGCCAGCAGCGATGATTTCTCAAAATTGGTTTCCGCGTCCCAGTCGTTCACCACCGACACCTCGCCGGTCTCCGCCGTCCACGACATCTGTGACGGTTTGTTCTGCCGGGTCGCGCCCTCGCCGACAATCTTGGGTGCCAGCCCATAGACGGCGAGCGGATAGAGCTGCCCGTCCGGCAGCCGCTGGAACAGCATCGCGTATTCCACCGCGAACATTTCCGCCACGCGATAGACGGCCTGCTCGTAGATGACCGATAAGTCGCGGTTCGTCAGCGCGCACTGGCCGACGGCGGCCACGGCGGTCTGCTGCATCGCGCGGTTGAGAAATTTCCGCTCCGCCTCGTCGCGCTCTTTCTGGCGCTGCTCCAGCACTGCCGCCATCGCGTCGAATTTCAGCGCGAGCTGGCCGATTTCGCCCTCGGCCTTTTTCAGCCCCGACCGCGCCTGCAAATCGCCGTCCGCCAGCCGCTGCACCGCCTGAGTCAGCGCCCGCACCTGCCGCAGGATGAAATTTTCCCCGCCATTCCACGCCGCAATCAGCGCCAGCACGCCGACGATGAAACTTTCCCACGGCACGTTCAGCGCGTAGGGCCGCAGCCAGGCCGGCGCGTAACGCCAGAACCAGTCCTGGTTGATGATGAACGTCAGCACCAGCGCCGGCGAGATCCAGAGAAAGACGCTCGCCACCAGCTGCATTCGCAAACTGGAAAGGCGTTTGAGGAGTTTTGCGGTCATCTGACTGGCCGCAATATAGCGCAAATCGGCGGCTGTAAAACAGTTTTTCAGCCGTCCGCCGCCAGCGCCGCCGCCCGGCCGCGCGGCAGCCGGCCGAGATGAAGCACCAGAAAGCCGTGCAGCCACTCGCGCAGCTCGGCGGATTGCGGCTGGCTCAAGTGCAGCCGCAAATTATTTTTCCAGTCGGAAACCAGCAGCGCCGCGACGATTTTCTTTGTGCCCGGCGTCAGCCGCGCCGTTGCCAAATCCGGCGCGAGGCCAAGCTCGTGCAGCAGTTTCAGTTCGAGCGCGAAAATGTTTTGCGGCGACGGCTTTTGTTCGCACAAAAACTTCAGGAAGCCGCGCACCAGTTCAAAAATCACCGGCAGCGGCGTTTCGGTCTCCGTCGCCTGCTCCAGAAAGTTGGCCGCGTAGGCCGCCTGCTGCAGTTTCACGAGGTCCTCGCGGATGGCGCCGTGCGTCCCGTGCAATTTCACCTCGCGGAGATGGTGCAGCTCGGAACGGCGGCTGCGACTGAAGGAAAAATCCGCCGCGTAAAACAAATCCAGCTTGCCTGCGAACGGCGACTTCGGCCGGCGCGCGCCCTTGGCCACCGTGGCGATGCGCCCCAGTTCCGGCGTGAGCCAGTGGACGATCAGGCTCGTCTCCGTGAGCGGGCGCGTGCGCAGGATCAGGCCGCTGGCCGTTTCAATCTTCACTTTTACGCGGCAGGCTTTCCGGCGCGATGGAGCCGAGACTGACGATGTATTTGATGCCGTCGGCCACGCTCATGTCGAGCTTCGTTACTTTGTCTTCCGGCACCAGCACCAGAAAACCGGAGGTAGGGTTCGGCGTCGTGGGGATGAAAACCGCGACGACTTTCTCCAGCGTTTTCTGCTGCACTTCACCGTGCTGGTCATGGGTGATGAAGCCCACGGAATACATCCCCTCGCGCGGAAACTCCACCAGCACGACGGTCTTGAAGGAATTCTTGTTGCCCGAGAAGGCCTCGTTGACCTGCTTGATCGCGCCGTAAAACTTGTTGAACAACGGCACCTGCATCATCGCCGCGTCCAGCCATTCGATCATCCGCTTGCCGACGTAATAGCGCGCCAGCAGGCCGACAATGGAAATCAGCCCCACCGCGAGCGCAAACGCCAGCACGCTCCAATACCATAGAAATTCGCCGGATTGCCCGTTCTCGTAGATGTATTTCTTGTCCGGGACAAATTTAAGGAAGAACAGCAGGGTGTCCGTGAAATTGGACGCCGTGCGGAACAGCCACATCACCGCGGCCACCGAGACGATGGCCGGCAGCGTGACCGCCAGCCCGGCCAGGAAGCTCGCCCGCCAGCGCGCAAAAATGGATTTTCTCACGCGCCGAGTTTAGCCGCGCGGGAAAGTTGCGCGAGCGCAAACCGCTTGGCCAGATGCCGCACGAGCCGGTTTTCCTCGCGCTTCATCTTTCGCCGCAAATCCGGCTTCAAGTCGTCATGGCCGAGCAGATGCAAAACGCCATGGACGACGTAGCGCACCACCTCCGCCTGCCAGCTGGTCTTGAATTTCTTCGCCTGCAAAACCGCGTCATCCACGCAAATGAACAATTCGCCATGCAGTTCCGGCTCGGAATTCTGAACTCTAAATTCTGAATTCTCGTAGCCAAACGTGATGACATCTGTCGAGCCTTCGTGCCGCAGAAACTGCCAGTTCACCTTCGCCATTTCCTGCGCGCCGACGAGATGGATTCCAAGTTCCGCTTCCGAAATGTCCAGTTCCACGAATAATCCGCCCATGATCTGCTTGAGCAGCCGCGCGTTGATTTTCTTCTTCCGCTGGCGGTTGGCGATAACGACGCTCATTCCGCTTTGCCTTTGCCGCGATGATTTTCGTAGGCCGCGATGATGCGCTGCACCAGCGGATGCCGCACCACATCCCGCTTGGAAAATTCGACGATGGCGATGCCTTCCGTGCCGTGCAGCGCGCGGTGCGCCTCCGCCAGCCCGGAATGCTTGTGCGACGGCAAATCCACCTGCGACTCGTCGCCCGTGATGACCGCCTTCGAGCTGTGGCCGAGCCGCGTCAGAAACATCAGCATCTGCTCCGTCGTGGAATTCTGCGCCTCATCCAAAATAATAAATGCGCCGTTCAGCGTGCGCCCGCGCATATACGCGAGCGGCGCGATCTCGATGACGCCGCGTTCCGTGAGTTTCACGATTTCATCGGCGGGCATCATGTCCTGCAACGCATCGTGCAGCGGCCGCAGATACGGCGTGATTTTTTCCAGCAAATCGCCCGGCAAAAATCCCAGCGCCTCGCCCGCCTCGACCGCCGGTCGCGTCAAAATAATCCGCGAAACGCTGCCTTCGCGCAAAGCCGACAGCGCCATCGCCACCGCCAGATACGTTTTGCCCGTGCCCGCCGGACCGATGCCGAACGTGATGTCGTGCTTGCGGATCGCCTCCAGATATTTTTTCTGGCCGACGGTTTTGGCGGTCACGCCCGGCTTGCGTTCGTGTGTCGTCACGCGGTCGCTCACCATGTCCTTCAACATCGTCGCGCCCTCGTGCTTCACGACTTGCAGCGCGTGCGTGAACTCGCGGTTCTTCACCGGCGAACCGGCCTTGAGCAAATTTTCCAGCGACGCAAAAAAATGTTTCGCGCGCGCAAGGTTCTCAACCGTGCCCTCCAGCTTGATCCAGCCTTCGCGCGCCGTCGCCTTGACGCCCAGCTCCGTTTCCAGCAGCGCCAGGTTGCGCGGCTCGTGGTTGAACAGTTGTTGCGCGAACCGCGCGTTTTCGTAATGAAGGGTTTCAGTGGCCACGATGAAAATTATTTCCCCAGTTCCGCCCGCAGTTTCGCCGCGATTTCCTTCAGCGCATCCGGCACGACGCTCGTGTTCGCGAGAACCGGCATGAAATTTGTGTCGCCGTTCCAGCGCGGGACGATGTGGACGTGCAAATGTTCTGCGATGCCTGCGCCCGCGACTTTGCCAAGATTGATGCCGATGTTGAATCCGTCCGGCTTCATCACCGCCGACAATGCGTTCTGGCAACGCCGCACGAGTTTCCAGAGATCGGTAAGTTCTTCGTCCGTCAGGCCGTTCAAATCCGGCACTTCCTTGTAAGGCACGACCATCAAATGCCCGCCGTTGTAAGGATAACGGTTGAGCAAGGCGAAACAGCTTCGCTCGCGCACGACGACGAGATTTTCCACGTCATCGGACGATTGCGCGATGCGCGCGAACAAGCCTTCCTTGAGTTCCGGCTTCGGCGACAAAATATATTCAATGCGCCACGGCGCGTGGAGTGAGTCCATGCGGAAAAGTTAAGGCGCAGGTAAAATAAGAAAAGCCAAAACAAGCACATCTCACGCAAAGCCGCCAAGTCGCAAAGGTATTATCCCTGAAATTTCTTTGCGCCTTTGCGTCTTTGCGTGAGTCCTTACAAACTTAAAATCGCCGTCGCCGCGCGTCCCGCCGCGCCCGGTTCGCCGAGCGACGCGATGATTTTGGCGAGCTGCGCTTTGATTTTTGTGCGCTGCGATTCGTTCTCCAACAATTCCAGCGTCGCGCGCGAAAGATTTTCCGGCGTCGCTTCGTTTTGGATGAATTCCGGATAAACCGTTTCGCCCGCGAGCAGGTTCGGCATCGTCAGTGATTTCACCGTCACGATGCGTTTGGCGATTTGATAAGTAAGCCACGACGTTTTGTAGAGCGTCACCGTCGGCACGCCGAAGAACGCGCATTCCATCGTCACCGTGCCGGTCGAGGCCAGCGCGACATCGCTTTCCGCCAACGCCCACGGCAGTTCGCCAATTTGAATTTCCAGATTTGCGCCCAACGATTTTGCCAGCGAAACCAACGCCGGATTTGGCAAAACCATTTTTGCTTTCGCCGCCGGCAATTTTTCCTGAATGGTTTTTAACGCCGCCAACATTGGCGGCAGATGCCGTTGCAACTCGCTCTTGCGACTACCGGGAAGTAAAAGCACCGTTGGCACGGAATTTTTTTTCTGCATTCTTAATTCTTCCTTCTGCATTCGCTCCACCATCGGATGGCCGACGAACTCCACGCGGAATTGCGGCACGCGCTGCGCATACCAAGCCTTCTCGAACGGAAAGATGCTCAGGAGCAAATCGTAATCGCGCGCCAGCTTGTCTGCGCGGCCGGGACGCGACGCCCAGACTTGCGGCGAGACGAACTGCACGATTTTCGGATCCCACTTGGAAAACGGATTTTCGCGGACGTATTTTTTTATCGCCTGACCGAAGCGCAGGTTGAACCCGCCGAAATCGATCCCGATCACCACGTCCGGTTTGCGTTCGATGGCGAGCGCGAGCAACTGGTTGAACAGCCGCCGGAACTTCAAAATGTTTTTCAGCACGTCCGAGATGCCGATGACCGAGTGCTGCGTCAGGTCGAAGGCCAGTTCCACGCCGGCGGCGGACATCTTCGCGCCGCCCGCGCCGAAGAAAACCGGCGGAGATGGCAGATGGGAGATGGCAGATGGAATTTGAGCGCGTAGCGCCAAAACGAGTTCCGCCGCAAGCAAATCTCCGCTCGCCTCGCCGGCGATGAGCATGAAAGTTTTGGATTTCACGGTGGCAGCTTAACGCAGGGACGCAGAGGCGCAAAGTTTGATTCGGAAGCGTGCGCCGGACGAATTTCCGAACTCCGGAAACGCGGTTGAGCTTGGCCCGGCCAGACCCAACTCGCCGGTTTTCCAAACTGCGGGTGTTGCCACGGCCACCACCGGTCTCCCGACGCCCAGCGTCACTTTCCCGATGAACGCTTCCGGTCTCCCGACGCTCATTGGCGGTCTCGTTTTGGCCACTGTCATTCCTCCGGCGGCCATTGGCAGTCTCCCGACGGGCATTGACTGTTTCGTTTTGACCACTGGCGGTCTCCCGGTGGCCATTGACTGTCTCGTTTCGACCATTGAAAGTCTCCTGGTGAACGCTGTCACTTGCCCGGTGGGCATTGGCAGTCTCCCGGTGAGGTTGGAATTGCTGAAAACAAGGGAGTTTCCGGTGTTTTCCCGCATTGCTAGTGCGGCAACCCGTTCCGCCGCGAGCAAATCCCCGCTCGCCTCACCGGCGATGAGCATGAAGGTTTTCGGTTTCACGGATTTGTTTTAGCCACGGAGTGGCGCACGATAGTAGCCCACAGCGATAGCTGTGGGAAAACGTCCAACAAAAATTTAAGCCCCGGTAGGGGCGAAAGAAAATTCACTCCCACAAAAACCTTTCGTCGTATTCAATTTCATGCCGCTTGAGGAACGTCTCAAATTCTTCTTGAAATGAAACCTTGCGGTGATGTTCTTCTTGATTGGCAATATATTTTTCAACCTCAACCAAACTGGAATGGCTCACGCTGAACGCGCCATAACCGATTTGCCACGCGAACATTTTTTGGTTCGGAAAATTCTTGTGAACCCAGCCGGATGAATCCGCCTTCAATTCACGCATCAAATCAGACAACGAATGCTTTGCCGCCAACGATGCGAGAATGTGGACATGATCCGTCGAGCCGTTGATGATAAGCGCTTTGCCGTCATGCGCGCGGATGATGCCGCCAAGATAAGGAAACAAACGCGATTTAAGATCCGCGTCGAGCAATGGCCGCCGGTCTTTGGTGCTGAAAATAATATGCGTCAGCAAATGAGTGAACGTGTGCGCCATAAATTAGAGCTGCGGAGCAGGTTCGTTTGAGTCAGCCACGGAGTGGCGTCTGGCAGTAGCCCACGGTGAAACCGTGGGAACGATTCCGGCCAATGATTTAAGCCCCGGACGGGGCGGAAGAAACGGGTGGTTGTAGGGTGGTTTTCTATCGCCCCTGCCGGGGCTGGGTAAATTTGCGGGCGGCCTGACCCATAGCTGGCGCTATGGGCTACTACCGTGCGCTGCTCCGCAGCTAAAGCACCGGCGATGAGCATGAAGATTTTTGGTTTCACGGTTTTATTTTAACGCAGAGACGCAGAGACGCAGAGATTCAAATTATCTTTTTCAACTCGTCAATAGTCAAAGTGGGCATCTTTCGATGAAGCATTGCGTGACAATTTGGGCAAACCGGACGCAAATCTTTAATTGGGTCAATTTTGTATTCTTCTTCAATTTCTGACAGGGGTTTCAAATGATGGACATGAATAAATTGTCGTCCTATCTTCCCGTAGAACTTTTCGAAATCAAAATTGCAAACCGAACAAGAGAAACCATAATGGCGCAAACAGGCTTCGCGTGCTTTTACGTTTCGCTCAAAAACATTCACCGCAATCAATTGTGATTTGCCTTCGACAAAATCTTCGGTAGTAGCTTGCTCTTCGGGGCTAAGAAAAAGGGTTTTATATTTTGTTTCGCTTAACCAGACGGATTGTTTAATCGCTTTGATAAGATTTGACCGCATAGTCCAAATAAAAAACTTGCCGGGGCGATAACCTGTTGAAAGCGATTCCCACCAGCTATCGCTTGGAGGCTTTGCAACATTCAAAGCCTCACATACCAAACGAGCTGTATTGCCATAAAACTGATTGCCTTGAACAAAATGTTGATACTCCAAATATCGCGCAAGTTGTCCGGCAGTAATTTCATGCCGAGGGCATTGAAATTGCAGAACCAAAATCTCGCGAGACCAATCGGGTAAAGATTCTAACGCTTTGGCGTATTCTTCTACCGAAATAGAATCGTAATTTGGCATATTTGTTTTCTCTGCGCCTTTGCGTCTCTGCGTTAAGATTTTTGGTTCTGAATCTGCCTCGTAATTTCAAACGCCAAGTCTAGCGCGCGTTTGCCCGCTTCGCCGCTGACCATCGGGGTTTGCTGCGCGCGGACGCATTCGACGAAATGTTGCAGTTCCAGCTTGAGCGGCTCGTCCTTGTTGATGGGCACCGGCTCGCGCACGATTTTCCGCCCGGCAAATTCGCTGACGATGGCGGAGTCCTTGCCGATGCCGAGCTTGGCGGCGAGAATTTTTTTGATGAACGGCGTTTCTTCCTCGCCATCCCGCGCGACGCGATAAAGAAATCCTTCCTGCACGCGGTAATCGAGCGAGATGTAGCAGGGATTCGTCGGGCCGCTGAACACGCGGATTTTTCTCATGCGTTCGGGGCTGATGCGGCTGACGGTGAGGTTGGCGATGCAGCCATTGGCGAAACGCAGCCGCGCGTTGGCGATGTCCTCGCTCTTGCTCAACACGGGAATGCCCACGCCCTCGACGCTGACGACGGGCGATTTGACGAACGCGAGCACGATGTCGAGGTCGTGGATCATCAAATCGAGCACGACGCCGATGTCCATCGAGCGCGCCGGGTAGGGCGAAAGCCGGTGGCATTCGATGAACTTGGGTTCGGTGGCGGCGCCCTGGAGAAATTTGAAAACGGGATTGAACCGTTCAACGTGTCCGACTTGCAGGACGAGATTTTTCTTCAGCGCGAGTCCGCACAATTCGGCGGCCTGCGCGGATTCGCTGGTCATCGGCTTCTCGACGAGAACGTGTTTGCCCAATTCCAACAATTGTTTCGCGATTTCAAAATGAGTGGTGGTGGGCGTGGCGATGTTCAGCGCATCGCTGGCGGCGGCGGCTTCGGCGATGGACGCGAAGACGTGGAGCTTGTGTTTCTCCGCGATTTTGCGGGCGGTTTCCGCGTGTGCGTCGTAAATGCCGGTGAGTTCGACTTCGCCGGCGGCGTGGAGTTCGGAATAGATGCGGGCGTGATGTTGACCGAGCGAGCCGGTGCCGAGAACGGCGACTTTGACTTTTGCCATGCGCGGAGTTTGCCAGCAAGCGCACTTTTCTAAAAGGCGAAATAAAGCGGCGCGCATGGAACCGGCGAGTTGGAGTTCACGCTTCAGCGTGTCGGGCGGACAAGCTAAAGCTTGGACTCCAACCGCAACTTTTGACTTTGAACTTTGGGCGTTGGACTCTTAAACTGCGCGCGTGCCAGTTCTCGCTTACATCATGGTTGCGGTCGCGGCGTATCTGCTCGGCTCGATTCCGACGGGCTTTCTCGTGGCGAAGGCGAAGGGCATAGACATCCGCGCCGTGGGCAGCGGCAACATCGGCGCGACGAATGCCATGCGAGTGCTGGGCAAGCCGGCGGGTATCTTCGTGTTGCTGCTGGATGCGGCAAAGGGATATGCGGCAGTTTTCGTATTGCCGTTGGTCGCAGTGAATCTTTTAGGCGCAACCCATACGACGGATGCTGAATTGTATAGGAGTTGCGTCATCGCCGGGATTTTCGCGGTGCTCGGCCACAATTACACCTGCTGGCTGAAATTCAAAGGCGGCAAAGGCATCGCGACGACGGCGGGCGTCTATCTCGCGCTCGCGCCGTGGGCGCTGCTGATCGCGCTGGGCGTATTCATTTTGGCGCTGCTGGTGACGCGGTATGTTTCGGTCGCGTCCATGTCCGGCGCGGTGGCGTTGCCGGTGACGGTTTGGGTGATGACGCCGCATAATTTATTTCTTGGCTTTGTCACGACGGCACTCGGCGCGCTGGCCATTTACAAACACAAGGCCAACCTCCAACGGCTTAAGGCCGGAACGGAAAACCGGTTCGGCCAAAAAAAGGAAACGAAATGAAGATCACGATTCTCGGCGCCGGCGCGTGGGGCGCGTCGCTCGGCAAGGTTCTCCACGAAAACGGCCATGCCGTCACGCTGTGGGACATCAACGCCGCGCTGCTCGCCGAACTCAAACAAGGCCACAGCGAACGGCTGTTGCCCGGCGTGAAACTGCCGGTGGACTGGCGCACGGAAACGGATTTCCAATCCGCCGTCGCCGGGCGCGACGTCTTGGTGCTGGCGATTCCGTCGCAGTTTTTCCGCGACGTGGCCGGGCAGTTGGGTGGTCATCCGGGCATTTTTGTGAGCGTCACCAAGGGCATCGAGTTCGAGACGGGCGACACGATGAGCCGGATTTTGCGCGGGCAGACGACGGCGGACAAGGTGGTCGCGCTGTCCGGCCCGAGCTTCGCGCGTGAGGTCGCTTTGGGAATTCCGACGACCGTCGTGTGCGCCTGCGAAAGCGAAGGCACGGCGAAAACCGTGCAGGGATTATTTCACCGGCCGGAATTTCGGATTTATCGCAGCACGGACATTCTTGGCGTGGAATACGGCGGCGCGCTAAAAAACGTCATCGCCGTCGGCGCGGGCGTGGGCGACGGCCTCGGCTACGGCGACAACACGAAAGCCGGTTTGGTTTCCCGCGCGCTCTCGGAAATGAAACGGCTTGGCGTGGCGTGCGGCGCGCAGCCGGAAACCTTTTCCGGCCTGAGCGGCCTCGGCGACCTGATGCTGACGTGCTTTTCCAAGCAGAGCCGCAACCGCGACTTGGGCGAGCGGCTGGGTCGTGGCGAGACGATGGAACAGATTCAAGCCTCGCATCCAAAATTGGCGGAAGGCTATCCGACGGCGCGTTCGGCACACCGGCTGGCGCGGGATAAGAATGTGCCGACGCCGATCATTGACGAGGTTCACGCGATGCTTTACGAGGGGAAAAATCCGAAGCTGGCGGTGCGCGACTTGATTTCGCGCGCGTTCAAGGCGGAAGACTGAATCAAGTTTTAATAAGGAAAGCAGGAAGGCAGGAATTTTTTCCTGTGTTCCTGCTTTCCTTATTTAATTGTTTTGCGGCGGCGCAATCATCCACTCGGCAATCGGCCGCGAAGTCCCGCAGTCGAGGCATTGCGTGACGTTGAACTGGGTTCCGCAATGCGGGCAAATTCCTTGCGTCAGAAACGTGTCGAACGCCTGCCCGCATTTGCCGCAGCGCCAAAGCGTGCCGAGCGGCGGCGCGGTTTTGCAGGACGGGCAGGCGAAGCCTTCGCGGCGTGGAATCTTGGCAATCTTCGCCAGCGCGCGCGCCTGTTTCAAGCCGCCCCAGCAGTTCATCAATATGAACACCGCCATGATGCCCATCCAGACTGAGCTGGCATAAATCGCCAGCAAAATCAGTCCGGTCACGCCGATGAAGCCGATGACGCTGGCGGCCATCAAACTGTTCGCGCGGCCGAACGGAAACCAGAGCAGCGAGCGCAAAATCTGCCCGCCGTCGAGCGGATAGACCGGCATCAGGTTGAAGACGAGCAGGACGATGTTGATGTTGCGGACATTGGTCAGCAGCAGGAACGCGTCGGGATGACCGGTCTCCCAACCGGAATTGCGTCCGAGCATCACCAGTCCGATGAGCAACGGCGCCAGTGCGACATTCACCAGCGGCCCGGCGGCGATGCTCCAAAGCTGCGCGCCCGGACGTTGGGGCGGGTTGACGTAGGCCACGCCGCCGAGCGGCCACAGCACGATGTCCTAGGTCTGCCCGCCGACCGACCGGCAGGCGAGCTGGTGGCCGAATTCATGGATCAGCACGAGGGCGAAGAGCGCCAGCACTTCCAGCGCGTTCCAGCCGTAGCTGGAATATTCGTTCGGCCTGCTGGTGAAATAAAGAAACGCCACGAACCACGCCCAGTGGAGATAGACGGTGATTCCGAGCAGTCGGAACAATTTGACCGAGCCTTTGCGCGTGGGCATTTACAACGCTCCTTTGATGAGCTTGAGCAGTTCCGCGTGCGAGTCCACGGCCTTGAACTGCGGGAATTCCGCCTTCACTTTTTCCGGCGCGTGGATCAAAAAGCCGACGTTCGCCTCGCCGAGCATGGCGGTGTCGTTGTAGGAATCGCCGGCGGAGATGACGTGATAGTTCAGCGACTTCAGCGCGGCGACGGATTTCTGTTTCTGGTTCGGCTGGCGCAATTGGTAGCCGGTGATGCGGTCGTTCGTGACGAGCAAGCGGTGGCAGAACAGCGTCGGCCAGTTGAGTTTTTTCAGCAGCGGCTGCGCGAACTGCTCGAACGTGTCCGACAAAATGATGACCTGCACGATGGAGCGGAGTTCATCGAGAAATTCTTTTCCGCCCGGCAGCGGCTGGAGCGTGCCGATGACTTCCTGGATGTGCGACAACTTGATGCCGTGCCGGTCGAGGATGCCGATGCGATAGTTCATCAGCTTGTCGTAATCCGGCTCGTCGCGCGTGGTGCGGCGCAGTTCCGGGATGCCGGTCTTCTCGGCGACGGCGATCCAGATTTCCGGCGTCAGCACGCCTTCCATGTCCAAGGTAACAATGGCTTGTTTCATCGGCGCGCAGTTTTTCAAAACGCGGCGAAGCTGTCCAGCCTCGCGAAATTATTTCAGCTCCGGATGCGCGGCGAGCAGCGCGGCGAGCGCCGCCTGCGCCTCGGTGTCGCCGGGCTTGAGCCGCAACGCCTCGGTGAATTGCGCCTTGGCCGCGTCCGGTTTTCCGGCGGCCGCGAGGGCTTTGCCATAATAGCAATGGATCACCGCATCGCCGGGAGTGAGCCGGCTGGCGACCGCGAGATGTTCGGCGGCTTCGCCGGCGCGCCCTTTGCGGAGCAGCGCCATGCCGAGATCCCATTGGCTGATCGCGAACATTGGCGCGAGGCGGACGGATTCGGCATAAAACGGCAGCGCGGCATCGGCCAGGCCGGCGTTGTCCAGCGCGCCGCCGAGATACGCGTCGGCGGTGTAATTGTCGGTGGTGGTTTCGACGGCGTGGAGAAAAAGTTTCACGCTGTTTTGCCAGTATTGCAACTGAAGCGAGGCGATAATAAGGCAGGCGCCGAGCGCCGCCGTTCCCGCCAGGGCGGCGATTTCTTTTCGGCGCGGCTGTTTGGCCAGCAGTGCGTCCACGCCCCAGACCAGCAGGACGAACAGCCCGATGCTGGGAAGATACATATAGCGGTCGGCCATCGCCTGCGGGCCGACTTGCACCAGCCCGATGGCGGGAACCAGCGTTCCGACAAAATAAAACCAGCCGAAAAACAGGAAGGGATTTTGCCGGGCCCGCCAAACCACCGTGACCGACCAGAACCCCAGCAACGCCGCCGCCGTGAACACCAGCCAAAGCGGCCAGTGTTTTTGGTAGGGATAGATGACCGCCAGATCCGCCGGCCAGAAAGTTTTGGAGAGATAGCGCACATAGGAAACCAGCGCGTTGGCGAGGCGGATGTGCAGCGGCAGGGCGTCGGCCGACCAGGTGGCGCCACCCGCTTTTTGGGCGATGAAGTTCACGCTGCCCGCCGCCGCCGCCAGCGCCAGGAATGGAATTTTTTCAACCACCAAAACCTTCAAATTCCGCATTCCGCATTCCGCCTTCGCCATCCGCCCCAGCGGCCAGAAGTCCGCGAGCAGCAGCACAAACGGCAGCGTCACCACCATCGGTTTGGACATCAGGCCGCAGGCAAATAGAAACAGCACCAGCAGGTATAAAAGTGACGGATGGCAGGTGGCAGGTGGCCCGGCGGGTTGGTCACTCGTCACTCGCCACTCGTCACGGCCTCGCGCATAGCGCGTGTAAGCCAGCAGGGCGAGCAGCCAGAAAAACGCGCTCAACACATCCTTGCGCTCCGCCACCCACGCCACCGATTCCACATGCAGCGGATGCCACGCGAACAGCGCGGCCACGCCGGCGCTGCGCCACCCGGCGCCGGTCGCGCCGTTCAGCCAGGCAAACAGCAGCAGCACATTGGCGATGTGGAAGCCGACGTTGACCAGGTGCGGGCCGGCGGGGTTCGGCCCGAACATCTGCCAGTCCGCCATGTGCGAAAGCCACGTCAGCGGATGCCAGTTGCTGGCCATCGTGTTTTGGAACGCCCATTTTACTCCGGCCCACGACAGCCCCGCCTGCACCTGCGGATTGGCCGTCACATACAGGTTGTCATCCAGCGCGACGAACTCGTGATGGGCCACGGGCCAATACAAAAACAGGGTCCCCAGCGCCAGAACGAGGCAGATGCCCGGCAGCCGCAGTTGGTTTTTCAATTGGCCCGTGGACATTTTATGAAATCAGAATTTGTTTTTGCCGGTCAGGCCGGGAAATTTTTTTGCGACCAGGCTTCAGCGCAGTTCCGGATGCGCGGCGAGCAGGGCGGTCAGCCTAGTTTTGGCGTCGGCAAAATCCGGCTGCAGCCGCAGCGTCGCCTCAAAACATTTTTTCGCCTCCGCCCAGCGCCGGTTTTGCTCGAAGAACACGCCGAGGTTGAACTGCGCGCCGACATTGCCGGGATCCAGCCGCGCGGCGGCAGCGAGATGCGCGAACGCCTGATCTTTCAGGCCGAAGCCAATCAGGCAGAGCCCGAGGTTATACTGGCTGATGGCGTAACGCGGCTCGATGCGCACGGCCTCCTCGTAAAGCACGCGGGCGCGGCCGTAGTCGCCGGCCAGCTCGAACACCTTGCCCAGCGCGTTGTCGGCGACGTAGTTATTCTGCGTCACGTCCCGCGCGTGCAGGAACACGCTGGCGGAATTCTGCCAGTAGGAAATCTGCAAAGACGCGGCCAGCCAGCAGCCGAGCAGGGCGCCGCCGCCGGTGATGGCCAAAATTAATTTTCCATTCGGCCGTGCGGCGCACAGTTCCGCCGCGCCCCAGACCAGCACCACGAACAGGCCGACGCTGGGAATGTAAAAATAGCGGTCGGCCATGGACTGCGCGCCGACTTGCACGAAGCCGATGACCGGCACCAGCGTGCCGAGAAACCAGAACCAGCCCGCCGCCAGCCACGGCTGCCGCCGGAGCCGCCCCAGCGCGAGCGTGGAAACCAAAGCCAGCAGCAGCACCGCGCCGGCGATGGCCGCCGCCGGCCAGTGATAGACGTAGGGATAAACCAGCGCGAGATCCGCCGGCCAGAACGTTTTTTCGAGGTAGCGCAGGTAGGCGACCGGGACATTGCCCAGCCGGCTCGACCATTCCATCGGGCTGACCGCGCCCGCGCTGCGCTGTGCCAGAAACGTCACCGCGCACAGCCCCAGCGCCAGCAGGAAGAACGGAATTTTTTCGACGAGCAGCGCCCGGTAATTTGAAATTTGAAACTTGAAACTTGAAATTCTCCGCAGCGGCCACACATCCACCAGCAGCAGCGTGAACGGCAGCGTCACCGCCATCGGCTTGGATAGCAGCGCCAGCGCGCAAAAAAGCAGGGCCAGCCAGTAAAACCGTGACGAGTGGCGAGTGACGAGCGGCACAGCCGGCTGGTCACTTGTCACTCGCCACTCGTCACTGCTTTGCGCGTAACGCGCGTAGGCGATGAGGGTCAGCAGCCAGAAAAAGGTGCTCAACACATCCTTGCGCTCGGAGACCCACGCGACGGATTCCACATGCAGCGGATGCCACGCGAACAGCGCCGCCACGAACGCGCTCCGCCAGTTGCAGCCGGTCGCGGCACGCAAAAATGCAAACAGCAGCAAAGTGTTGGCGATGTGGAAAAGGACGTTCACTAGATGATGCCCGCCGGCATTCAGGCCGAAAAGCTGGCAGTCAATCATGTGCGACAGCCAGCTCGCCGGATGCCAGTTGCCGACGTGGATGCCGTTGAACGCCCAGACCAAACCGTGCCACGTCAGCCCGGCCTGCGTGACCGGGTTTTCGGAAATGTATTCGGGATCGTCGAAGTTGATGAACGGATAGCCGGTGACCGGCCAGTAGAGCGCCAGCGTGCCGAGCGCGAGCGCCAGGCTGGCGAAGAGAAAAAACTTTTTATCCGCGCGCGCGTCGTTCATGCGTCAGAGCCAGGCCGGTTCCGCCTGCCGCCGTTTGAAGCGCAGCGTCTCCGTGTAGCCCACGCTGCGGGCGAGCGCCACGGCCTCGGCGAAATTCATCCCCACCTCCGCCGGCGCATGCGCGTCCGAACCGAAGGTGATGGGCACGTCCTTCGCGAAGGCGATGGCCAGCAGGTCGCGGCCGGGATAGATTTCCTCGCACGGCTTGCGCAGGCCGGCGGTGTTCAGCTCGATGGCGCAGCCCGCCTGCGCGGCGGCGGCGAGAAACTTTTCATAAAACGGCGTGCAGTCCTGCGCCGGGCGGAGGCCGAACTTCTTCGGCAAATCCGCGTGGCCGATGATGTCGAACAGTTTTGATTCCGCCGCCAGCGTGAGCCGGTCGAAATAAAGTCGCCAGACCTCGTAAGCGTCGCGCTTTTTCCATTCGGACAGCTTGGCGGGATTGTCAATGTCCCACGCCTCCGAGACGTAATGCACGCTGCCGATAAAATAATCCCACGGATGCCGCGCGGCCAGTTGGCGGATCCAGTCCTCGTGGCCGGGCAGATAATCCACCTCCAGCGCGAGGCGGATGGTGAGCTGGGGAAACTGCTGCTGCGCGAGCCGCACCTTGGCGACGTATTCATCGAGCTGCCGGTCGAGCATCCGCCAGTTGTCGAAATCGTCGCGCGGCATGGGCGAATGGTCGGAGAAGCCGATTTCCGTGAGGCCGAGCTCCAGGGCGTGCTGCGCGTAAGCCACCGGCTCGCCGACGGCGTGGCGGCAAAGCGGCGTGTGCATGTGCAGGTCGGCGGGCAGCGACATGGCGGGGAGTTTTACGATTCAGCGTGGAACATTCAAGTTTCGAATGGCCATCCTCGTTCGGCGAAGAGGGAGAAGCAATGCAGGTTTGAAGGATGCGCCGCCGTCATCGTGGCAGGGCCGCAAGCCTAAGAGCAGAAGGCAGAAGGCGGGCAGGGGCACCCGCCAAAACACAACCCGCCCCGGCCGGCTTCTGATATAATTTAATGTCAAAAAATGGTTGGCGGGTTTCGGGGGGATGGCCTAGGGTGTGCCTATGCCTAGATTTAATGGGCAGGGACTCCAATCATTTATGAACAATCGCCCCGGCCGGCTCGCTTTCAAGGTGGCCTCGTTTTATGTCACCGTGGCGGCGATTTGGATTTATGGCTCGGAGGAGTTGGTCCGCCACTTCGTTCACGATCCGGACATCCGGCTGAAATTTTTCATCTTCAAGGGCTGGGGCTTCGTGCTGGTGACAGGTTTGCTGCTGTATCAGTTTTTATACCGGCTGCTGGTCCGCTGGGACCAGGCCAAATCCGCCCAGCAGGCGGGCGAGGCGCGCTACCGCAAGCTGTTTGCCAACATGAACGAGGGGGTGGCGTATTGCCAGATGATTTTTCAGGACGGGCAGCCGGTGGATTTTGTTTATCTCGCGGTGAACAGCCGGTTCACCGGGCAGACCGGGTTGAAGGATGTGATTGGCAAGCGGGTGTCCGAGGTGATTCCCGGCATTCGTGAGAGCGACCCGGAACTGCTGGAGATTTACGGGCGCGTGGCGCGGACCGGCCAGCCGGAAAAGTTCGAGCGCTATGTGCAGTCCCTCAAGATGTGGTTCAATCTCTCGGTGTTCTGCCCGGAGCTGGAGCATTTCGTGGCGGTGTTCGACGTGGTGACGGCGCGCAAGGAGCAGGAGGCGGCGCTCAAGGCGAGCGAGGCCAAATACCGCGCCATCTTCGAGAATGTCCAGGATGTTTTTTATCAGACGGATAACGCCGGCCTGATCAGCGACATCAGCCCGTCCATCGAACGTTATTCGGGCTATTGCCGGGAGGAGCTGATCGGCAAACCCGTGACCGAGGTTTATTATCATCCGGCCGACCGGGCGGGCGTCCTGAAAGCCCTGCACGAAAAGGGCGAGGCGGTGGATCATGAAGTCCGGCTTAAAACGAAGTCCGGCCGCCTGGTTTATACTTCGGTCAACGCCCATGTGCTGCTGGACGCCGCGGGGAAGCCGGCCGGGGTCGAGGGGAGCTTGCGCGATGTTACCGAACGCAAGCAGGCGGAGGCCGAGGCGCGCGAGCGGACGGCGTTTTTTGAGGCGCTGGTCAATTCCGCGCAGGACGGCATCCTGGTCGTGGACAACCAGAGCAAAAAAATCATCCAAAACCAGCGCATGATTGACCTGTGGAAGATTCCGCCAGACATCGCCAGCGACCCCGACGACCGGAAGCAATATGCGTTTGCGCGCGGGCAGACCAATGATCCGGTGGGTTTCGATGAAAAATCCCGCCAACTGGCGGCGAGCGCCGATGACCATATCGGGGATGAGCTTGAACTAAAGGATGGCCGGGTGATGGAACGGCACACCAGCCTGGTGGCGGGCCCGCACGGAGAAGTCTATGGCCGCCTGTGGAATTTCCGCGACATCACGGGGCGGCGGCGGACGGAGAAAACTCTGCGCGACAACGAGGAGAAATTCCACCAGCTCGCGGATAACATCAGCGACGTGTTCTGGATCGTGTCGCCCGATTTCGCGGTTCTGCACTATGTCAGCCCGGGGTATGCGACCATCTGGGGCCGGCCGGTGGCGACCCTTTACCGTCGCCCGGCGGAGTGGCTGGAGGCCGTCGTGCTGGAAGATCGGGAAAGGGTCTTCGCCATGTTCAACACCCTGCGCGAGGCGGCGCCGGCGGTGGATGTGGAATACCGCATCGCCCGCCCGGATGGCACGGTGCGCTGGATTCGGGATCGGGGCTTTCAGGTGCGGGCTGCCGCCGGGGAGTTGGTGCGCATTACCGGCATCGCCACCGACATCACCGAGCGCAAGCAGGCGGAGGAAGCGCATACCCGGCTGGCGACCGCCGTGGCGCAGGCTGCCGAGACCATTGTGATCACGGACCTCGCCGGCAATATTGAGTATGTCAACCCGGCGTTCGAGCGGAACACCGGTTATACGGCGACGGAAGCCCTCGGCCAAAACCCGCGCATTCTCAAAAGCGGCAAACAGGATGCGGAGTTTTACCAGCGGATGTGGGCGGTGCTGCGGGGTGGCGAGACGTGGAGCGGTCATTTCTCCAACCGGCGCAAGGACGGCACGGTGTTTGAGGAGGAGGCCACCATCTCGCCCATCCGCGACGCCGCCGGAAAAATTGTCAGCTATGTCGCCGTCAAGCGGGATGTGACGCGCGAGGTAGAACTGGAGGCGCAGTTCCGGCAGGCGCAGAAGCTGGAGGCCGTCGGGCAGCTCGCCGCCGGCGTGGCGCATGATTTCAACAATATTCTTGCGGTCATCCAGATGCAGGCCGGGCTGATCCGGCTCGATGCGCCGGCGGCCGGAAATCCGGCGGGCACGGGGACGGATTACGCCGCCGAAATTGAAAAGGCCTGTCACCGCGCGGCCAACCTCACGAACCAGTTGCTGCTGTTCAGCCGCAAGCAGCCGTTGCAACTGCGCGACCAGGACCTGAACGAGGTCATCCCGGGCATCGCCAAGATGCTGCAGCGGGTGCTCGGCGAGCACATCCAGATGGTGATCAAGCTGTCGCCCCAGCCGCTGACGGTGCATGCGGACACCGGCATGCTGGACCAGTTGCTGATGAACCTGACGGTGAACGCCCGCGATGCCATGCCCCAGGGCGGCACGCTGGAACTGGAAACCACGGCGGTGGAATTTGACGAAACGACGGCGGCGCAAAATCCGCGCGCGCGGCCGGGCACCTTCGCCTGCGTGCGCGTGGGCGATACCGGCTGCGGCATTGCGCCGGAGGTGCGGCCGCGAATTTTCGAGCCGTTCTTCACCACCAAGGAGCCGGGCAAGGGCACCGGCCTCGGGCTGGCCACGGTCTATGGCATCGTCCAGCAGCATCAGGGCTGGATTGAAGTGGCGAGCGAAGTGGGGCGCGGCACCAGCTTCCGCATTTATCTGCCCCGCCTCGCCACGGGCACCGGCAAAGCCGCCGACTGGTCTTCGTTCGGCGAGGTCCGCCCCGGCCACGAAACGATTTTGCTGGTGGAAGACGATGCCGCGCTGCGCGGCTCCATTTCGGGCGCCCTCACGCGTTTCGGCTACCAGGTGCTGGCCGCCGCCAACGGCGCGGAGGCGATGGCGCTTTGGAAAACGCAGCACGCCGCCATCCGGCTGCTGCTGACGGATCTGGTGATGCCCGGCGGGATGTCGGGCAAGGATCTGGCGGAACTGCTGCAGCAGCAGGACCCGAAATTAAAGGTGGTCTATGCCAGCGGCTACCGCGCGGAAATCTCCGCCGAGGGTTTTGAGGAAGGCGTCAACTTTCTCACCAAGCCGTTTGAGATGCAGCAGCTCGCGCAAATCATCCGCAACCGCCTCGACCAGGTTTGAAGGCGGAGGCGGGTTCTCTTGAAACCTGTCAGCGGCAGTATTCGTCTGACAAATCATATGCTTAAGCCGCTTTCATCCGACCGATGGAACTTTGCCACGGCGGCGCATTTGTTGAACCGGGCCGGCTTTGGCGGGCCGCCGGCGGACATCCAAAAGCTGTGCGACCTCGGCTTGGATCAGGCGGTGGCGCACCTGCTGGACTACGAATATACCCACGACCCCACGACCGATCCCGACTGGGCGAAGCCGGATCCCGACGAGGTCCGCCAGTTCCGCGAGGCCATCAAGAACGCCGCCACGCCGGAGGAAAAAAGGAAATTGCAGCAGGCGCGGGAGCAGGCCATCCAGCGCCGCATTCTGGAACTGCGCGGCTGGTGGCTCGGGCGCATGGTCGCCGGCCCGCGGCCGTTTCAGGAGAAGATGGTTTTGTTCTGGCACGGCCATTTTGCCACCAGCGTGGAGAAGGTGCGCAATCCTTATTTCATGTGGCGGCAGAATGAACTGTTCCGCCAACAAGCCATCGGCAACTGGCAGGAGCTGCTCACTGCGGCCGGCAAGGATCCGGCCATGCTCGTCTGGCTCGACCAGGCACAGAGCCGCAAGCTGCACCCGAATGAGAATTTCGCGCGCGAGGTCATGGAGCTGTTCGCGCTGGGCGAAGGCCACTACACCGAACACGACATCGGCGAGGCGGCCCGCGCGCTCACCGGCTGGTCGCTGGAACCGGACACCCAGCAGTTCATCTACCGCCCGCGCATCCATGACGATGGCGACAAGACCATCTTCGGGCAGACGGGAAATTATGATGGCGACGATTTCATCGCCATGATTGTGGAGCAGCCGCAGGCGGCGAAGTTCATCACCGCGAAGCTGTGGAACTACTTTGCCGGCGCGGAGCCGTCGCCGGCGGTGGCCAATGCGCTGGCCGCCAACTTCCGGGCGAACGGAAACAACTTTAAGCCATTTCTCCACGTGCTGTTTCGGAGCGAGGAGTTTTATTCGCCGGACATCGTCCGCAATCAGGTCAAAAGCCCGGTGCAATGGCTCATCGGCAGCGTCCGCGTGCTTGAATGCGAATTGCCGCCGCCGCTGGTCTGCTTCGGCGCGTTGCGCCAGCTCGGGCAGGATCTGTTCGCGCCGCCGAACGTCAAGGGCTGGGATGGCGGCATCACCTGGATTACCACGAACACGCTGCTGATGCGCTACAACGACGCGCAGGCGCTGGTCGAGGGGCAGTTGCCGCCGCTGACGGCGAATGATTTTGCGCGCAAAGAAGGCGGGGCGGGCGGACAGAAG